>OCHJ01000023.1_pt1 | contig 268601 bp, 231 predicted proteins | sample 1538381 | NCBI WGS metagenome assembly OCHJ01 (sample SAMN04571688, study PRJEB22368) | human gut metagenome | biome: human gut; material: stool | host: Homo sapiens | place: Luxembourg | collected 2012-06-29 | reverse complement strand
TCCCCTTTGATTTAGCCACACATTCATTTTTTGTAAATTAAGCCAAAGTCAGACAGCATATATGAGAAAAGCAGGTGTGCAAACATCATAAGATGTACTTGAAGTTCAATTGTGATAGTTCTTAGACTTTTTCTTAGCTACCCAGCTATCCACAGACACGGATGTCTGTGGAAGTGAGATATGGGACATGGATGTCCCGTATCGAACGGTAGCGGAAACTACCATTACGTATATGAAAAGTCTTAGAAATATCCAATTGAAGCTTCTGGCATCGTTGATGTATGCACACCTGCTTTTCTCATATATGCTGTCGTCCGTACGTTAAGAATGTGTGTTAAACAACAATATTTCAATGTGACCGCCTATTAATATACTCTGTCTTATACTTAGAATAAACTATCTTCTGGCTGTTATATAAGCTGTAATATCCAGAAAGCATATAACTAATTGCAATGCATATTATAACATATTTAATAGAAGCAGCTCCAAACATTTCTATAGATATAATAAAAGATGTAAGAGGGCAGTTGGTAACACCGCAGAATACACTTACCATTCCGCAGGCTGCGCATAAGCCTATAGGAAGACCGAATATAGAAGCAAGGAAGCTTCCAAGTGTTGCGCCTACAAAGAGAGTTGGTACTATTTCGCCGCCCTTAAATCCACCGCCAAGCGTTGCAGCTGTGAATATCATCTTCAGGATAAACACATACCATGTACAACTTGATAAAAAGCTCGATGCTATAACTGGTGCACCAGCTCCTAGATAATCAGTTGTTCCGGTTATGTATCTTAGAAGGATAACTAATATACCAGCAGTCACAATTCTTATATATGGGTTTTCTATGTATTTCGAATAAATTCTGGAAGATGTATGCAGCATATAGCAGAAGGCAATACTTACAAGAGCAAAAAGTATTGACATGATAATTAAGCGTAAACATGTTGATATGTTAAAACTGCATATATCACCGATAGTAAAAGCCGTAGGTGTGACACCTAAAAGTCCAGCTATGCCCTGTGCAGTAAGTGAGGATATTATACATGGAACTAAAGCCGCATAGTACATCACACCAACACTTATAACTTCCATGGAAAATACAGCTGCAGCTATTGGCGTTCCGAACAAAGCTGAAAAACAGGCACTCATGCCGCACATGATCATGATTCTGGTATCTTTATCATCAAAATTAAAAAGCTTGGCAAAGAAATCACCTAACGATCCACCAACCTGCAGTGCAGCACCTTCACGTCCGGCAGAACCGCCACATAGATGTGTCAGCAATGTTGATATAATAATAAGAGGAGTTACTTTTACGGGAACCTCAACATTAGACTGTATGGCAGTTATAACAAGGTTAGTACCAGTATTGTCAGCTTCGTTTGTCAGTCTATATATAAAAACAATAATGATTCCGGCAAGTGGAAGAAAAAAAAGCGTAAAGCTGTAAGTTGTCCGGATGTTTGTTACATATTGTAAGCATTTGTAAAAAAGAGCACCTATAAGTCCGATAACAGAACCAGAAAGTACAGAACATAACAGCCATTTGACGAGCGTAAATGCTGCCATACGGGCTCTTTGGAGTGTTTCAAGAGCTATATCTGGATGAATATCTAATATATCTATTAGTCTTTTCGTTTCTAGTAATCTTTTCATTGGTCAAACCTCTTTTTACTCATATTGCTGTTATGGTATTCTGAATCGTTAGTAACATCTTTTATAAAGAAATCCGGAGCAATATAGTTATCAGCTTCTTCTACAGTTGAAAATTCCACTTCAGCAAGTACAGTACCTTCAAATACACCTTCAAATATATCAAGCTCTATAGTGTGTCCTGAATTATCAGGAAGCTCGTATCTTTTTTTGCTTATGATATTGCCATCTGCCTTTTTAATAAGATGTTCATAGGCTTCCCTGGTTAAAGGAAGATTATATTCTTCACGTACCATCATGCCTTTACCTTTATATGTAAGATAATATTCATCATTGTCACGTCTTACTCTGACAACAGGGTTGGTTGAAAGATACCCCTGTTCTATATGCCGGCAGTGGAATTCATCAAGATTATCCGGTATATGTGAAACAAGATATTTTTTTTCTATTTCCATATCTGTTTATATCCTTTCAGCTTTTTATTAACAATCAGGCCTTCATCTGATATGGATAACTGCCTGCACATCAAAAAAGACTGCCACCTAAGTGACAGTCGTAATGTTATCAGAAAAATCACTTTTCCTAAATTACTTATTAACAGTATCCTTTAAAGCTCTACCAGCCTTGAACTTAGGTGCCTTAGATGCAGGAATCTGAATTTCCTCTTTTGTCTGAGGGTTCTTACCTGTTCTTGCAGCTCTTTCAGCAACTTCAAATGTACCGAAACCGATTAACTGAACCTTATCACCATTCTGTAATGTTTCAGCAACTGTTTCTGTGAATGCCTTTAAAGCCTTTTCAGCGTCCTTCTTAGAAAGTTCAGCCTTCTCTGCGATTGCAGCAACTAACTCTGTCTTATTCATAATAAACTACATCCTCCTTAAATGAAATAAGTAATAATAAGTATAAATTATTTATACTCCATAAGAGTACTTTTGTCAATAAAAACCACTTAAGAATTGCCTTTTTTCGGCATTTTTCGTGGGTTTTGAGGTGGAAAATCTGCCTGCTAAAGTGATTACATGTCTGTAAGTTCACCCCATCTGTCATACAGTTTATCAAGTTCCTTACTTAACTCTTCTTTTTCAGTATGGATTTCCATAAGCTTTGCTGTATCACTGCTTATAGCAGGATCTGCATACATATTATCAAGCTTATCTATACGTTCTTCAATATTTGCTATACGTTCTTCTGTGCGCTTTAGTTCATTTTTTATTTTCTTAAGCTGAGCCTGTTTTACTTTCTCTTCCTGCCAGCTTGCTTTAGAATCAGCAGCTTTTTTAGCATGCTCTATATCAGCAGAGGATACTGTATTAATAGGTTTTGCACTAAGTATATCCCTTTTTTCAAGATAATAATCATAGTTTCCAATATAATTTACAACAGTTTTGTTAGAAAGCTCGATTATTCTTGTTGCAGCAGCATTTATAAAATAACGGTCATGTGATACAAAAAGAACAGTGCCTGTATAGTTGTTAAGTGCATTTTCAAGTATTTCCTTGGATACAATATCAAGATGGTTTGTCGGCTCATCAAGAATAAGGAAGTTAGCATTGGACAGCATAAGCTTGGCAAGGGAAACACGTCCCTTTTCTCCACCGCTTAAGTCACGTATGTACTTGAATACATCTTCGTTGGTGAATAAAAATGCAGCAAGTGTGTTACGTATCTGGGTGTTGTTCAGGTCAGGATATGCATCCCTGATTTCATCAAAAATAGTTTTATCAGGGTCAAGAACATGATGCTCCTGGTCATAATATCCAATATTAACTTTAGCACCAAGATATATAGAACCAGAATCAGGTTCTATAATACCGTTTATAAGCTTAAGGATAGTGGTTTTTCCTGTTCCGTTATTACCAATAAGGGCAACACGTTCGCCACGTTTGATTTCAATATCAATATTGTCAAAAAGAGTAACATCATCAAAGCTTTTAGAAAGACCAGATATTGTAAGAACATCATTACCGCTGACTACGTTAGGTTCAAGCTTTATGTTCATTTTGTCGTTTAATTCCTGAGGTTTATCGACAATTTCTATTTTATCAAGCATTTTTTCACGGCTTTCAGCTCTTTTGATTGATTTTTCGCGATTGAATTGCTTGAGCTTTGTTATAACGTCTTCCTGATGTTTTATTTCTCTTTGTTGGTTTAAGTACTCCTTAAGCTTCATGTTTCTAAGGATTGCTTTTTTGGCAGCATAATCAGTATAGTTCCCAGAGAATACAGTAGCCACTCCATTATCAAGCTCTATGATTTTGCTTACTATTTTATCAAGGAAGTAGCGGTCATGGGCTACAATAAGAACAGCACCATTATAGTTAAGAAGATAATTCTCAAGCCAGCGGATAGACTCCATATCAAGATGATTGGTAGGCTCGTCAAGAAGAATAATATCGGGCTTTGCAAGAAGCAGCCTGCCAAGGGCAACTCTTGTTTTCTGGCCACCTGAAAGTGTATTTACATTAAGTGTGAAATCTTCCTCAGAGAAACCAAGGCCTTTAAGGACTCCTGTTATTTCACTTTTATATGCATATCCGTTTTCCATTTCAAACCTGTGATTCAGGTCGGAATATTTTTTCATGAGATTTTCAAGTTCATCACCATCTGCTGTATTCATGCGTTTTTCGATGGAACGGAGTTCCTTCTCCATATCAAGAATATATTGTTTTACGGATAATAATTCGTCATATATAGTATTATCACTTCCAAGGTTTTGCTGCTGTGCAAGATATCCTAAGGTTTTGTCTTTAGCTAAAGTGACAAGACCGGTATCAGCAGGCTCTATACCTGTGATTATTTTAAGAAGAGTTGATTTGCCAGCTCCGTTGATACCTACAATGGCGGCTTTTTCGTGGTCTTCAATATTAAACGAACATGATTTTATTATTACATCAGTTCCAAATGATTTACTTATATTATTACAAGATAATATCATAGATGAAATCCTTTCCATATCTGTTCTTTTTCTGATTTGTATAAATATCAGTGTGTCTTAAGTAAAAAGTCTTTTTGCAGAAATAAATAACTTTCTATGTTTTTGACACATACATCATAATATACTGTTTTTTATATTAAAATGCAAAGGCTTTAATATATATCAGGGGATAATCTGAGGAATATCAGGGAAAAACACCATTTGTCCAGGCAGCATAATAAAAAAGTGGTAAGAAAAAGATTTAATAATTTTGACTTATTTACATCTGTAATGTATTATTAGATATTAGGGTCAAAAGGTCTAAACTCACATGAAGCCGCCACAATATGAACATAAAAGAGGGATGATAATCCCACGATATGTAAATATCAGGAGGGTAGTGTGAAAAATAAGATTTTTCACACGCAAGATTTGTGCTTCGCACAAACTTGATATGCGCTGAAAAGCAGCGCAATAATGGAGGGTATTATGTGCCAGAGGCTTTTGACTAAGACATCTTTATAAGTCAGACATAAATAAAAAGAAATGAGGAAATGAATGAAATTCGAAGAGTTAAATATTGATGAAAGAATATTAAGGGCAATTGAGGATATGGGTTTTGAAGAAACCTCACCTATACAGACACAGGCTATTCCGGCAGTATGTGAGGGGATAGATGTAGTAGGACAGGCGCAGACAGGTACAGGTAAGACAGCAGCTTACACTATCCCAATGCTTATGAAGATAGATCCACAGATAAAGAAGCCACAGGCGATTGTATTATGTCCTACAAGAGAGCTTGCAGTACAGGTTGCAGAAGAGATACGAAAGCTTGCCAAATATATGAGTGACATAAAGGTTTTACCCGTATATGGAGGCCAGGAGATAGTAAGACAGATTAAGTCTTTAAAGACAGGCGTGCAGATTATAGTTGGTACACCTGGAAGAGTTATGGATCATATGAGAAGAAAAACAGTTAAGTTTGATAATATCAATATGGTTATTCTTGATGAGGCTGATGAGATGCTTGATATGGGATTCAGGGAAGATATGGAAACTATTCTTACTGAAACTCCGCAGGACAGACAGACGGTTATGTTTTCAGCAACTATGCCAAAGGCTATCATGGATATAGCAAGAAATTTCCAGAAGGATGCCAGGGTTATAAAGGTAGTAAGAAAAGAACTTACTGTATCTAATATAGAGCAGTTCTACTATGAAGTAAGACCTAAGAATAAAACAGAGGTATTATGCAGGCTTATAGATATATATAACCCAAGACTTTCCGTAGTATTCTGTAATACGAAAAGACAGGTTGATGAGCTTATATCTGAACTTAAGGGCAGAGGATATTTTGCAGATGGAATACATGGAGATATGAAGCAGCAGCAAAGAGACAGAGTTATGGATGATTTCAGAAGTGGAAATGTAGATATTCTTATAGCTACTGATGTTGCAGCAAGAGGTATTGATGTTGATGATGTTGACATGGTGTTTAACTATGACATACCACAGGATGAAGAATATTATGTACACAGGATAGGACGTACAGGACGTGCTGGAAGGTCAGGCATGGCACTGTCTTTCATAAGTGGTAAGGAAGTATATAAGCTTAAGGATATAGAAAGATACTGTAAGACTAAGATACTTGCCAAGCCAGTTCCATCACTTGATGATGTTAAGAATACAAAGCTTGATAATATGTTTGATAAGATTAAGCAGACTATTGAAGAGGGCGGCCTTACAGATATGGTTAATCTTGTGGAGGAACATGTCAACCAGGAAGAATATACATCTATGGACATGGCAGCAGCACTTCTTAAAATGCTTATCGGGGATACTCTTGACAGAGTAGATGAGGTAGAGGATTTCCACTTCGATATGGACAGAGATGATTCAAGAATGGTAAGACTCTTCATAAATATAGGAAAGAAAGATAAGATAAAGCCATCTAATATTCTTGGTGCTATTGCTGGAGAGTCAGGAATGCCAGGAAAGCTTGTTGGTGCCATAGATATGATGGATAATTATACATTTGTTGATGTACCAGCTATTCATGCTGAAAAGGTGCTTAAGGCCATGAATGATAACGTTCTTATAAAGGGACGTCGTGTTAATATGGAAAAAGCCAATCAGACGCGTGGCAAGAGCCATGGAAAGTCAAAGCATAAGGGTAAGGACAGAGCTAAGAAAAACAGAGACAGATAAATAAAGAAAGGAGCATTCTGATGAAAAAGCAGATTATGCTTGAGCGCATCAACCGTAAGGAAGTCTTAAGATATCTGGGGTATAAGGGAATCAGTGCTGATGCTACAGTAAATATGCTTATAGATGAGTGTGAGGCAGAGGTTATCAAAGCAGCTGTTCCAAGATATACTTATAGAGTTACAGGAGTGACACAGACTGCTGATGGCGTAGAGCTTGATGGTACAGGACTTATACTTAGAGGCAATTCGATAAAAGAACATCTTAAAGGATGTGACAGGGCAGCACTTATAGCAGTTACATTATCTGAGGGAATAGACAGAATGCTCCGTATTATGCAGACTTTGGATCTTGCAAAGGCCGTTGTTTCAGACAGTCTCGCAAGTGCCGCAATAGAGCAGGTATGTGATAAGTTAGAAGCCATCATAAAAGAAGAACTCCCGGAATATAACCAGACCTTTCGTTTTGGCATAGGATATGGGGATCTTCCATTATCACAGCAGGGGGAGTTCTTAAAGGTGCTTAACGCACCAAAGCTTATAGGGCTTAATGTAGGAAAAACGGATATGATGGTGCCAACAAAGTCAGTTACGGCGGTTATAGGACTTACTACAGGAGAAGTAAGTGCAAAGAATAAGGGATGCATGTCATGTAATCTCAAAGGTACATGCAGCTTCAGGGAATCAGGAGGACATTGCAATGGATAATAAGCTTAAAGAACTTTTAAAGAAGGATTATGTGATCCTTGATGGCGGTATGGGAACGATGCTGCAGGCTGCAGGCATGAAGATGGGTGAAACACCAGAGATGTTAAATATTACGCAGCCAGAGCTTCTTATATCTATACATGAAAAGTATCTTAATGCTGGTTCAGATATCATATATGCCAATACATTTGGAGGAAACAGATATAAGCTGGAGGAATGTGGACATTCTGTTGAGGAGCTTGTTACTGCTGGTATTAAAAATGCAAGAACAGCCTGTAATAATGTTAAACCTGAAGCACTAGTCGCTTTAGATGTAGGTCCTATTGGACAGCTCTTAGAGCCGACAGGAACTTTAAGTTTTGAAGAGGCTTATGAAATGTATGCACAGATAGTAAAGGCTGGTGAGCAGGCAGGAGCAGACCTGGTTGTATTTGAAACAATGACAGATCTGCTTGATGTTAAGGCAGCGGTGCTTGCAGCAAAGGAGAACAGTTCACTTCCAGTTATGACAACTATGACCTTTGAAGAGAATATGCGTACATTTACAGGCTGCCAGATATCAGCATTTGCACTGACAGCAGCAGGACTCGGGGTTGATGCACTTGGTGTAAACTGTTCACTTGGACCTAAGGAGTTAGAACCTGTAATTGAAGAGCTTTCAAGGTGGACTAACCTTCCTGTTGTAGTTAAGCCTAATGCAGGTCTTCCTGATCCTGTTACGAATCTATACAATGTTGATGCACCTCAATTTGCTGAATTTATGAAGGAATTAAGAAAGTATGGAATAAAAGTATTTGGCGGCTGCTGTGGCACAACACCAGAATTCATAAGTGAATTATCAGGAATGCTTCAAAGAGAGGGCAATCCTGAAAAGAAGCCGGTTGTTATTCCATCAGCTGTATGTTCTGCTACGAATACCGTTATAGTAGACCAGCCAAGAGTAGTAGGAGAAAGAATCAACCCTACTGGCAAGAAGGTGTTTAAGCAGGCACTCATTGATAATGATATGGATTATATATTAGGACAGGCACTTGAACAGACATCAGCAGGAGCAGATATACTTGATGTTAATGTAGGACTGCCTGGAATAGATGAAAGACAGATGATGATAGATACAGTTAAGTCCCTGCAGTCTGTTGTTGATGTGCCTTTACAGCTTGACTCAACTATTCCAGAGGTGCTTGATTCAGCATTGAGGATATATAACGGTAAGCCTATAGTTAACTCTGTAAATGGTGAAGAGGAATCTCTTAATAACATTCTTCCGATAGTAAAGAAGTATGGAGCGGCAGTAATAGGTCTTGCACTTGATAAGAATGGTATACCTAAAAAAGCACAGGATAGAGTTGCCATAGCTAAGAAGATTATGGACAGGGCTGTGGCTATAGGTATTCCTAAGCAGGACATATATATAGACTGTCTTACACTGACAGCCTCAGCAGAGCAGGAGGGAGTTATGGAGACTCTTAATGCACTTCATACAGTTAAGCATGAGCTTGGATTAAGAACAGTGCTTGGTGTGTCTAATATATCCTTTGGACTTCCTAACAGAGTGCTTGTCAATCATATATTCCTTACTATGGCCATGCAGAGCGGACTTGATCTTGCAATCATCAACCCTAACGTATATGAGATGATGGGTGCAGTAAGAGCATATAAGCTTCTTGCCAACATAGATAAGAATTCAGTTGATTATATAAGGGCATATGCATCTATGCCTGATGTAAGTAAAATCAATCCTATGAATATGAGCCATGGTAATGCAGGAAATATATCAGCAGGAGAAAAGAACCAGAATTCTGGAGCAGCAGGCAATATCAATCTTAAAGATAAAAAGGGAAGCTACACATGTGATGATCTGTTTTATGCTGTGGAGAAGGGCTTAAAGAATGAAGGCTCCACCATAACAGAGGAGCTGCTTTCAACTATGGATTCAATGGATATTGTAAATAATGCTCTTATTCCGGCACTTGATAAGATAGGTGAAGAATTCGAAAAGGGCACACTATTCCTTCCACAGCTTATTATGGCAGCAGGAGTAGCACAGGGTGCCTTTGAGGTTATAAGAAAGCATATGGTTATGAGCAATAATGCTCCTGTAAGCAAGGGTAAGATAGTTATAGCAACAGTTAAGGGTGATGTCCATGATATAGGTAAGAATATAGTAAAGGTTCTGCTTGAAAACTATGGCTATGAGGTTATAGATCTTGGTAAAGATGTAGAGTATCAGGCAGTTGTAGATGCAATAAGAGATAATGATGCAAAGCTTTGTGGGCTGTCAGCTCTTATGACAACAACACTTGTATCTATGAAGAAAACTATAGAGCTTATCCATGAGAATAATCTTGACTGCAAGGTTATGGTTGGTGGAGCTGTGCTCACACCAGAGTACGCAAAGGAGATACATGCGGACTTTTATTCAAAGGATGCCAAGGAGTCGGTAGATATTGCAAAGAGGGTTCTTGGATAAAAAAGTTTTGTAATATATGATGATGGGTTTTTGCATTTTGACATAATCCGGGAATTGTTATATAATTAACAGAGCGTTTGTTATCCACTTAATAATCAGGATAATATATAATGAATGCCCATGCAGGGTATTTACCGGATTATAAAATGTAATTTGATAGAAACAGAGGATAGTTATGGAAGACAGTAAGAAAATATCATCAGCCGTTATAAGGAGATTGCCAAGATATTACAGATATCTGGGCGAATTGATAGAGAGCGGCGTGCAGAGAATATCATCTAAGGATTTAAGTACCAAGATGAAGGTTACAGCATCACAGATAAGACAGGATCTTAACAATTTTGGTGGCTTTGGCCAGCAGGGTTACGGCTACAATGTTAAATATCTATATGATGAGATAGGAAAGATTCTTGGAATAAACAGAAAACATTATATGATTATTATTGGTGCTGGTAATCTTGGAAAGGCAATCATTAACTATGCTGACTTTGAAAAAAGAGGATTCGTAGTGTGTGGTGTGTTTGATAGCAATCCAGAGCTTGAAGGCCAGGTTATACGTGATGATATAAGTATAATGATGATGGATAAGCTGGAGGATTTTATAAAAAATAATAACATAGAGATAGCTGCACTCACGATTCCTAAAGAAGCAGCAAGAAAAATAGGCCGTCGTGTAGCAGATGCAGGAATAAAGGCTATATGGAATTTTGCACACACAGATCTTAATCTTCCGGATGATGTTATTGTTGAAAATGTTCATCTGTCAGAAAGTCTTATGAGGCTTTCATATAATATTGCCAATAAAAATTAGTTGATAATTCCAGAATAAAAAGCTAGAATATTCTCGTGTTTTTATGAACGTTGAATTACTAAGGGGGATTGTTAATGTCTGAGATTACGTATGATTCATTAAAAAATAATGGGGTATTTACGAATATTCCTATTCTAACACTGGATGAAAGATGGTATCATCTTGTTAATGATAAGATAAAAACTGATGAAATAGCCTATTGGGAAAAGCAGGTTAATGAACTGTTAAAAAAACAAGGCAGGCTTAATACTGATATCAAGGATATTAAAAAGTTAAAAAAACAGCTGATTAATGATGTTGTTGAGAATATGGAGAGTGATGGTGATAACAGGGAACATGTTATGAACCAGAACCAGAGACTTATACAGGAGTCAAAGGACAAGATAGCTAATCTTGAGGATGAACTGATGGAACTACCAAGAGAACTGGCAAGGGCTAATGAAAGACTTTTAACAGAGACACTCAAGGTATGCTATAGTAAGATGAATTCTAATCATGAGGATATAGAGGTGCTTAACAAGTGGATAGATGCTACAAGAGTTAAGCTTAAGAAGAATATTCTTATAAAGCAGGATAAGGAAACTAACAATGAGAATATGTATTCCTTGATCCATGATATCATTGGACCGGAAAACTGCAGTGCTGTTGACAGAATCAACGAGGGAACGCAGGAAACAGAATAACATGACTGAAAGGCTTGGTGCATGTGCTTATGAAGTATATATTAAATGCAGATGAGATGAAGAAGGTTGATGAATATTCCATATCTGGTGTTGGAATTCCATCTGTTGTTCTTATGGAAAGGGCAGCGCTGTCAGTTACAGGACACATATTGGAGCAGATTGATAAAACAGCAGGGGTACGTATTATATGTATATGTGGAAGTGGAAACAATGGTGCTGATGGTCTGGCTATAGCAAGACAGCTTTTTCTAAAAGGTTATAAGGTTGATGTTTTTTTGAATGAAGGAAGACATTCAACACAAGAATATAGAATACAATTGAACATAATAAGAAATCTGGGCATACAATGTATTGATGACCCGGATTTTTCTGGTTATGGAGTTATAGTAGATGCTCTTTTTGGAAATGGGTTATCAGGGAGTCTTAAGGAAAAAGCTGCCTGTATAGTGGATAATATTAATAAAGCACATAGTAAAGGTGCTTATGTTACAGCTGTTGATATTCCCTCAGGCATAAGTGCAACGAGCGGCATGGTTTTAGGATGTGCGGTTAAGGCAGATACAACGGTGACATTTGGTTATAGAAAGGTGGGACAGCTGCTTTATCCAGGAGCAGCTTATTGTGGGAATCTTATAACGGCTGATATAGGTTTTGCTGAATATAAAGATATGCCAAGGAATAAATATGTATATGAAGAGTCAGATGCAGCAAAAAATATTATTAAAAGAAAGCCTGACAGTAACAAGGGCAGCTGTGGAAAAGCACTGATTATTGCCGGTTCAAAGCAGTATGGTGGGGCGGCAGTCCTGGCATCACAGGCAGCATACAGGATGGGTGCAGGGCTTGTGAAGCTGATAACACACAGTGATAACAGGAATATCGTTCTTAATAATAATGTTGAATGTCTTCTTGATATATATAGTGATGGGGAGTTTTTAGAACCGGAGGCATCAGTCATATGGTCAGATGCAATATGTATAGGTCCCGGACTTTCTAAATGTGATATGGCATTAAAGTATGTCAGATATATAGCAGAAAGAACTGATAAGAAAAGACTTTTTGATGCAGATGCACTTAACATATCAGTGGAGGAGCAGATAACATTTCGTGGGAATAATGTTGTTGTTACGCCACATATAGGAGAAATGTCAAGACTGACAGGAAAAAGCATAGCGGATATAAAAGCAGATATAACAGGGACGGCAGTCAGCTATGCACGTGAACATAACTGTATATGTGTGTTAAAGGATGCAAGAACGGTGGTTACAGACGGAAAAGATATTTATATTAATATATCAGGTAATGACGGAATGGCAACAGGTGGTTCAGGAGATGTGCTTTCAGGAATGATAACCTCACTTATGGCACAGGGGATGGATTGCTTTGAAGCGGCAAAGCTTGGTGTATATATACATGGTCTTGCAGGAGATAAGGCGGCAGATGAAAAAACCAGATATTCCATGGTTGCAGGAGATATTATAAAAAACATACCAGTATTATTATCACATTTACTTTAAGAAAAACACGTGTGAATAAACAACAGAAACCTGGCAATACTTTAAGTATAATCGATTAAGTAAATGCTTTGGGAGTGTGATATAATGGTAATCAAACGTGGAGATATATTTTATGCTGATTTAAGACCGGTAGTAGGCTCAGAACAGGGAGGAATACGGCCGGTGCTTATTATACAGAACGATACCGGCAACAAGCATAGTCCGACAGTTATATGTGCGGCGATAACATCCAGGATGAATAAGGCAAAGCTTCCAACACATGTTGAAATAGATGCATGCCATTATAATATAGTGAAGGATTCAGTTATACTTTTAGAACAGCTTCGTACGATAGATAAAAAAAGACTAAAGGATAAAGTATGTCACCTTGATAATGATATCATAGGTCAGGTGGATAAAGCGTTAAGTGTAAGCCTTGAAATGAATCACAAATGATGTGCGTGCAGGTTTTGGTGATAAAATTAATGGCTAAAATACATATGATTATTGACTGCTGTGATAAGTATGTGATATCCTAGTGGCGATTGTAGTACTAATATTTATTTAATAATAAGATGAAAGGATTTTACAGATTATGAACGAGGGTCATCCCGCGGAAGGAAATGAAGGATTGTTTTCCGGACTGTTTAGGAAGTTTGGAAAATCAAAAAAAGATGAAGATGTAACAGAAGAAATAATGGATATGGTGAATGAAAGCCATGAGCAGGGGGTCATAGCAGAGAATGAAGCCGAGATGATAGGTAATATTTTTGAATTTGCCGAAAAACAGGCTGAAGATGTTATGACACATAGAAAGAATATAGTTGCACTTGATGCAGCACTTACTGTTGGTGAAGCTTTTGGCATTGTTATGGAGGAGAGCTTTTCAAGATATCCAGTGTATGATGGGGATATAGACAATATAATTGGTATATTACATATCAGGGATCTTCTTAAGGTATATGTTAAAGAGGAAGATAGAAACAAGAAGCTTTATCAGGTTAAGAACCAGGTTATGTTTGAACCTTTCTGTATACCTGAGACAAGAAGCGTAAGTGTGTTGTTTAAGGAAATGCAGTCAAAGAAGAATCATTTTGCAGTTGTTGTAGATGAGTATGGACAGACTACTGGTATTGTAACTATGGAAGATATTCTTGAAGAAATAGTCGGCAATATCCTTGATGAGTATGATGAAGAGGAAGTGCAGATAAAACAGATTTCTGAGGGCAGATATGAGATGGATGGTCAGACACCACTTGAAGATATAGAAGAAAAGCTTGGTATAAAGTTTAACTGTGAGGATATAGATACGATTAACGGATATATGATATATAAGCTTGGCAAGATTCCATCAGAGAATGAAAAGTTTGAAACAGAGTGTGGAGGATATACATTCAGGATATTATCAGTATCAGGAAAGATGATTCAGAAGGTGCTTGTTTTTAAGAACAATAAAACAGGAGATGACAATGAAGCACATTAGAAGGATTGTTATAGTTCTTATATGGCTTTTAATATGGCAGTTTGCCAGTATGATGACAGGACTTGAGCTATTGCTTGCAAGTCCTGTTGCTGTATTAAAAACTATTATGAATATGCTTGTATCACAACAGTTTTATGTTACGCTTATGCACAGCATGATAAATATAGGAACAGGTCTTATGGCGGGTATTGTTTTTGGAGTTATTCTTGGAATATGTGCTGCAAAATATAAGCTTATAGCTGAATTTATAGAAATACCACTCCAGCTTATGAAAGCACTTCCAGTAGCAGCGTTTATCATACTTTTACTTATGTGGTTTGGTTCTAAAAATGTGTCACGAATAATATCAGCAATGGTTGTTATTCCCATGGTGGTTACGGGAGTTACAGATGGAATAAAAAATACAGATATAAAGCTTATACAGATGGCAAGAGTCTATAATATGAGTACATTTAACCGGTTCAGATATATATATATGACAGGTGTGTATCCATATCTTTCTTCACAGCTTAAGATTGCTCTTGGAATGTGCTTTAAGGCAGGTATATCAGCAGAAATAATAGGACTTGTATCGAATACTATAGGAACGAGCATGTACTATGCAAAGATGTATCTGTTGTCCTCAGAGCTTTTTGCATGGAGTATAGTTATTATTTTAGTGAGCCTGCTGGTTGAAAAAATAATACTTAAAATATTTAATGTGATATACAGATGCCTTCAGGGAAATTTATAAATATGAAAAAACTTGAATTAAAAAATATAAAAAAAACATACAATGAAACCATCGTTCTTGATGGCTTTAGTGCAATATGTGATTCATCAAAGCCAAGCTGCATTATGGGAGAATCAGGAGCAGGAAAGACAACACTGCTAAATATTATTATGGGACTTGTCAGTGCAGACAGTGGAATGGCTGGATATAGTTTTCAATCAGGAGCTGTCATGACTGATGGTGGATATAGGACATCAGCTGTGTTTCAGGAGACAAGCCTTGTGCCACATCTGAATCCGGTTATAAATGTGGCTATGGTGCTTGGAAACAATAGCGATAAAAAAAGGATAAATCAGGAACTGGGCTGTCTTATAGATGAAGAGTTTCTTGACAAGCCATGCGCACAGTATAGTGGTGGAATGAAAAGGCGCGTTGAGATAGTGCGTGCAATAATGGCAGATTCAGATATTGTTGTCATGGATGAACCATTTGCAGGACTTGATGATACAACGAAGAATAAGGTGATAGGCTATATTATGGATAATATAGGCGACCGGATACTGATTATATCAACGCATGATTTATCGGATGCAGAAAAACTTGGTGCTAATGTGTTTTTTGTTGGTGCGTAGAAAAACTGCATACAGTTATAGCGTAACTTTCGTAAAGCTCCAGTATAAGTCATAGCATAACTATTGTAGTGTAGTTATAGCGTAACTCTTGTAGTTGACAACAAGGCTGGTAGTTGCTAAAATAATGTGTGATTTTATATGGTAATACGCTAAAGTGCATTTATATGGGCGGATAATATATTATTGTATATAATGATTTGGAGGAAAAATATATGAGAAGAGCAGTATTTTCAATTCTAGTAGATAATTCATCAGGTGTTCTTAGCCGTGTAGCTGGATTATTCAGCCGCAGGGGTTACAATATAGACAGCCTTACTGTTGGTGAAACACTTGATCCAAAGCTATCAAGAATGACAATAACAGTAACTGGTGATGATGATATACTTGAACAGATTGAAAAGCAGCTTGGTAAGCTTATAGATGTTAAGGAAATCGTAGAACTTCCACATGATGAGTCTGTATGCAGGGAGCTGGTGCTTATCAAAGTATTATGTACAAGAGAAGAAAGACAGCAGATTACTACTATGGCAGATATATATAGAGCTAATATCGTTGATGTTGCAAAGAATTCACTTATCATTTCACTTACAGGCAGTCAGAGTAAGATAGACTCGTTTATTGAATTACTTGATGGTTTTAAAATTACAGAACTCGCAAGAACTGGTATTACTGGTCTTGCCAGAGGAGCTGCAAGTTTAAAATAAATATTTTTATCACTTTCGGAGGTATATTAAAAATGGCAGAAGCTAAGATTTATTATCAGTCAGATTGTAACTTATCTTTACTTGATGGCAAGACAATTGCTATTATTGGTTACGGCAGCCAGGGACATGCACATGCATTAAACCTTAAGGATTCAGGTTGTCATGTAATCATTGGCCTTTATGAAGGATCAAGATCATGGAAGAGAGCTGAAGAGCAGGGCTTTGAAGTATTTACAGCAGCAGAGGCAGCTAAGAAGGCTGATATTATTATGATTCTTATCAACGATGAGAAGCAGGCTAAGTTATATAAGGATGATATTGAACCAAACCTTGAACCAGGTAACATGCTTATGTTCGCTCATGGTTTCAACATTCACTTTGGTTTGATCAAGGCACCTAAGGGCGTTGATGTTACTATGATTGCTCCTAAGGCACCTGGACATACAGTACGTTCTGAATACCAGGCTGGTAAGGGAACTCCTTGTCTTGTAGCTGTTGAGCAGGATGAGACAGGCAAGGCTCTTGATATGGCACTTGCTTATGGTCTTGGTATCGGTGGTGCAAGAGCTGGTCTTCTTGAAACAACATTCAGAACAGAAACAGAAACAGACCTCTTTGGTGAGCAGGCAGTTCTTTGTGGTGGTGTTTGTGCACTTATGCAGGCTGGTTTCGAAACACTTTGCGAAGCTGGTTATGATCCACGTAACGCATACTTTGAATGTATCCATGAGATGAAGCTTATCGTAGATCTTATCTACCAGTCAGGCTTTGCAGGTATGAGATATTCTATCTCTAACACAGCTGAATATGGTGATTACATAACAGGTCCTAAGATCATCACAGAGGATACAAAGAAGGCTATGAAGAAGATTCTTTCAGATATCCAGGATGGTACATTTGCTAAGGAATTCTTACTTGATATGAGCGAAGCTGGTGGACAGGTTCACTTCAAGGCTATGAGAAAGCTTGCATCAGAGCATCCATCAGAGCAGGTTGGTGCAGAGATAAGAAAGCTTTATAGCTGGAACAACGAATCAGACAAGCTTATCAACAACTAATAAAAAACTAATATTCAGCATATCTGATATTTAGAACTTATTAAAAATGCCCAGACCTTACGGCCTGGGCTGTTTTTATGATCAGAATTTATGCTCAAGTTTTTATAATAAGAATTTATGATCAGATTTTTTGAGTAGGTTTTTATTTGTCAGATTTGTTAAAATTTTCTTTGTTTTCCTCATATTTTTTCTTGTAAAGATATCTCGTCCTGTATGCCTGGCTGCATATGACAACACCGATTATAAGTATTGCTATTAGAGTTATGGCAGTCTGTTTAATATCATGTGAACTGTGAGCTTCGTTAGAGCTTGTATCGTTGGCTTCATTGTTGCTGTTATCAGAGCCTGTGTTGTCTGGGGCATCTTCTTTTTCCTTTGCTGCCTGAAGCTTTGCTGTCTCCTTTTTAGCTTCACGCTCTGTGTGAAGAGCTGTTACATGTTCCATCATATCATTTCCTGTATCATATCCGACAGTTGTACGATAGAGACCGAAAGCACGGCTGTCAAAGTTACCCCAGTATGTTTTAGCGTATCCATTGTCCATGACGTTGAACGAATACGATATCTGTGATACATGTTTTGTGAATGCTGTTTTTAGTATATCAACAGACGTTCTTTGGTTGAACCGGCTAAGAGGTGTATCAACATCAAGAGTGATAGTGTTTTCGTTATATAAGTGGTAATAAGTTTTTGGCGTATCCCATATTCCATATTCTGAAGCTGAATCGGGATTAAATGAAGCCTCTGCTGAACTGTTAACGGCCTCTGAAACAGCTTTTGCATATATACAGTGACCTCCATGGCCATATTCGCCGTTGAAATCCTGTGATACACAGACAAGAGGCTTGAAACGTCTTACGCAGGCTGTGGCATAAGATACGATATCGTCATAATTATACTGTGTCATGGCTGTACCTAAGTCAAGGGAATAAAGATCCATAAAATCCCCTTTTACAGGATAATTCTTTATTCCACATTCCCACAGACCGTCAAGCTCTTCGTGTTGTCTTACTGGTTCTGTCAGAAAAAAGTTACACATATACGCAACCTGCACGTTGAGTCCCTGTTCACCACCGTAGTTTGTAAGAACACCACCTAGAAAAAGTATTTCGTCATCTGCATGTGTTGAAAACACGAGAATATCAGTGTCATCGTTGCATGGAGGCTGCCATATCTGTACAGTTTCAGGAAGCCTGCCTTCTGAGTAGGCATATATGTCAGATATAGACATATCAGCTGAGGTTTCTATAGTTATGGATGTAGCTGCAGTGTTAAATGGGATATAGTCGTGAAGATATCCATATGAACCACATTGTATACTTGTTTTATTGTTATCCTTATCGTTATAGCTTATAGTGTAGCCTGATACCTCGCTGCTCCATATTATGTAAAGACCATATATGGCTTCATCAGACTCGATTATGAGCTGTTCACCACTTGCGATATCAGCTGTTGAATCATAAGAAGCATCAGTCATATCAGCAGTTATATTGCTGTGGGTGGAAGCACTGTCTTTATACACGGATATATCAATAATGTCTGCTTCTTTTTCACTCATATTTTGTCCGCTGGCAGCCAAAGCGGATGTGACAGCTCCACAGGGGGATATGTGTAAACAGGATAAACCGAAAGCAGTTATTGCTATAAAAGAATATGATAATAATTTTTTGAATGAATTTTTAAATAACTTTTTAAATAAAGTTTTATTATGCATACCAATCTTTCTCTCCATTTCATTTATTTTCCTATGGTAATCTAACATATTATAGTCATAGATTCAAGTGAAATGGGAACTTTTAAGCTTTGACAGTGAAAGCAAAAATTTTAAGCTTTGACATAAGCTGTGTATGCAGTGTATCATATGTCAGAAAAGATTAGTAAATATAAAAGAGGATTGCCATGCAGATAAGAGTTGGTATAAAAGAAGATGACAAGGATGTGATATGCAGGGCAGAAACAGAACTTATCATGAGCCAGTTAAAAAGAAAGAATACGGATATAACATTTAAAAAATATAGTATAAAGCAGGAAGAGCGATGCAATCAGAGCAATTCGTGGCTTGATGCTGTTTCATGTGCCATAGCAGATGGTGTTATAGATATGGGCATAACAGATATGAAAAGACTTATGGAGTCAGATACAGCATATATATGGAATAGAGGAGTTAACCTTTCAGCAATAACTAAAAGGAGAGATGCAAGAATAGTTCTTATAACAAGGAAGCACCGGACAAAAAACAGTATGATAACAGGGAAACAAAAAAACAATAAAAAGAAAGCTGTTTTGTATACATCTTCTGAGGATCTTAAAAGACATTGTTCAGATATATATGCTGATACTGAATGTGTATATGTCAGTGATTTAAAGGAATGTATGGAGGGGCTGTCGAATGACTTCTGTGATGGAGTTATAGCACATGCTGATATAGTAAGATTACACAGATATAATCATATAAGAGGATATGCGTATGATTATATTCCTTCTGATATATATATTCCAAAAACAGGAGAAGCAGTGTCAGCAGTGCTTACGTCCTCATCTTTAGACATAGTTAATGCAGTAAGCTGTATATCAGATAATAACTCTTTAAAATGCATAGATATAGAAAGCAGCGTAATACATGAACTTATGATGTATGGCTATATCCAGGAAGCACGTGCGATAGCTTCGATAGAAAAGGACTGCCTTACAATAAATGCATGTATATATAGTCATGATAAAAGCCTGCGCATGAGCAGAAGCGGAAAGTTAAGTGATTCAGAAGAAATTATGAAAAAACTGGTATCTGGCATAACTGGAAAAATATAATAATTATGTGATTGATAAATAGGATATAATCATGTGATTAATAAACTGGATTTTGACACCTGTGTGATATATGTGTTAATATAAATAAGTCTGTAGACATATATTGCATAAGTGCAAAACGTGTATAATGCAGAGATATCTGTCAGGACTAAGATATTTTTTGATACTGACATTATCACTATATAGAATAGAGGAATGATATATGGAATTTAAAAAGATAGATGAAAACAGATTTCAGTGTCTTCTTATGGAAGAGGATCTTGAAGATAACAATATAACTCTTGATGATTTCTTTAGAAATGATACAGATAAGATACATAATCTGCTTGAGGTTGTTATGGAAGAAGCAGCAAGAAACATAGATGTACAGATGGACGGCGGGGTTATGTCGCTTCAGTTAGCACCTCAGCCAGATCATTCTATATTGCTTACAGTATCTTCTGGAAAAGATGATTTTGGCAATATGTTAAGACAGGTAGGAGAAAGAGCAGCTAAGGCATTTACATCTAATCAGGATGATACAAAGGGCAATGTCATAAAGGATCCAGGGGAAGAAGCAAAGGCAGCAGAATTCACAGCATTTGATAAGATAAAGGATATATTCGAGGATATGAAAAGTAAGGGGCAGGATATGGAAGCAGTTAATCCGGACACCTTTTATAAAAATAAAGCTAAACATGTAAGTGATGTAGTTACTGTCGGGTATGCGGTATATAGCTTTAACAACTTTGATGATTTCGAGGATATGTGTGTTGTGTGTCCTAAGATATGGGGAGTATCAAACAGTCTCTATAAAAAGAAAGATGTATATTATCTTGTCCTTGAAAAAGGAAGATGCTCTAAAGACAGATATATTACTATATGTAATGTTATAAGTGAATATGGAAGGCTTGACTCTGATAAAGAAGCAAGAGTGCTGTGGATTAAAGAGAATTGTGAAGCGGTTATAGAAACTAATGCAATAGGAAAGATAAAGAAGTTGTAAATATGATATTTTGATGAGCAGGAAGAAAAGGAGAATATATATGTTGTATCCGGATTTTCTTGTGCCAGGTGGTACCATAGGCTTCGTTGCACCTTCGTTTGGATGTGCAACGGAGCCTTATATTACAGGATTCAAAAGGGCACAGGAGAGATTAAAGAATATGGGACTTAATATAAATAATGGTCCTAATGTGTATGAAGCCAAGGGGATAGGAATAAGTAACACACCGCAGCTATGCGGAAAGGAACTAAGTGATATGTATGCAGCTGATAGCAATGATGTACTTATATCATGTGGTGGCGGAGAACTTATGTGTGAAATCCTTGAGTATGTTGACTGGAATAAGATAAAATCGGCAGAACCAAAATGGTTTATGGGATATTCAGATAATACTAATTTTACATTTTTACTTAATACGATAGCAGATACCGCAAGCATATATGGACCATGTGCTGCAGCGTTTGGTGCAGATAAGCTGCATGCTTCACTAAAAGATGCACTGGATGTTCTTATGGGTAAGAAGTTGTCTGTAAGTGGCTATGACATGTGGGAAAAAGAATCTTTGAAAAATGAAGACAATCCGACACCTGAGTACAATCTTACTGAGAAAAAAATCCTCAGATGCTTTTATGGTGATAAAGAATATGAAACACCTGTTGATGAGATGGACAGTGATACAGGTATACATGTAAGTGGAAGGTTGATTGGTGGATGTATGGACTGCCTTGTTAATCTTACTGGCACTGAGTACGATTATGTAAGTGAGTTTAATGATAAGTATAAGGATGATGGTATTATATGGTTTCTTGAAAGCTGTGACCTTAACGTGTTTGCCATAAGGAGAGCTATGTGGCAGATGGAAAAAGCAGGATGGTTTAAACATGTTAAAGCATTTATTATAGGAAGACCTCTTGTGTTTGGGCAGGATATGATGGGACTTGACCAGTATAGTGCAGTGCTGGCAGCTGCAGGAAAATACAAAGTACCCGTTATTATGGATGTGGATTTAGGACATCTTCCACCAGCTATGCCGGTTATAAGTGGTGCGTATGCAGATGTATCAGTTGAAAAAGGAAATATTACATTAAATTATGTGCTGAGATAAAAAGTTAATGAATAGACCCTATGTGTCAATGTGCTTAAAATGCAGATGCATCAGCTGATATACGGATGGCAGGCTGTATCAGAGTGCTTGCAATATATAAAGATATACTGTAAAATATTGGCATTATAGTCTTATAAGACTTAAGCGTAATAAAGGAGGAAAAGTATAATGGGAATGACTATGACACAGAAGATACTTGCAGCACATGCAGGACTTTCTGAAGTTAAAGCAGGACAGCTGATTGAGGCAGATTTAGATCTTGTACTTGGTAATGATATCACATCTCCAGTAGCTATTCATGAGATGGATAAAATGACTGTTAAGACAGTATTTGATAAGGATAAGATTGCTCTTGTACCAGATCATTTTGTTCCTAATAAGGATATCAAGTCAGCAGAGCATTGCAAATGTGTAAGAGAATTTGCAGCTAAGCATGACATTACTAATTATTTTGAAGTGGGACAGATGGGTATTGAACATGCTCTTTTACCAGAACAGGGACTTACAGTAGCTGGTGATGTTATTATAGGTGCTGATTCACATACATGTACATATGGAGCACTCGGAGCATTTTCTACAGGTGTTGGTTCTACAGATATGGCAGCTGGTATGGCTACAGGCAAGGCGTGGTTTAAGGTTCCTTCTGCTATTAAGTTTAATCTTACAGGAAAACTGAACAAGTGGGTAAGTGGTAAGGATGTTATTCTTCATATTATAGGTATGATAGGCGTGGACGGCGCACTTTACAAGTCTATGGAGTTTACAGGTCCAGGTGTATCAACACTTACTATGGATGACAGATTCACTATTGCTAACATGGCTATAGAAGCTGGTGGAAAGAACGGTATATTCCCAGTAGACGATCTTGCAAGAGAATATATGAAAGAACATTCTAAGAGACCATTTGTTGAATATACAGCTGATGATGATGCAGAATATGATAAGGTTTATGATATAGATCTTTCTACTATCAGATCAACAGTAGCATTTCCACATCTTCCTGAGAATACACATACAGTTGATTCTATAGACGATATTAAGATAGACCAGGTAGTTATCGGTTCATGTACTAATGGACGTATAGATGACTTAAGATGTGCTGCTAAGATATTGGAAGGAAGAAAAGTGGCTAAGGGGTTAAGAGTTATAGTTATCCCAGCTACTCAGAAGATATATATGCAGGCTATAGAAGAAGGTCTTGTACAGACATTTATTAAGGCAGGAGCTGTTGTCAGCACTCCAACATGTGGTCCATGTCTTGGTGGATATATGGGTATCCTTGCAGAAGGCGAGAGATGCGTATCAACAACTAACAGAAACTTTGTAGGACGTATGGGTCATGTTGATTCAGAAATCTATCTTGCAAGTCCTGCTGTTGCAGCGGCAAGTGCTGTTACAGGAAAGATCAGCCAGCCATCTGAGCTTGGTTTATAATGTAGATACCAGGGTCAAAAGGTCTGAACACACCTGAGCTTGCTCATAGGTGGGTGAAAGACCTTGGGACCCGCCCCAATATGAGCATAAAAGTGGGATGATAATCCCACGATATGCGAATATTGGGTGGATTGTGGGAGTGCGTAGCACGGAACAATCCGTAGGTATCAAAATAAGGTGGTGTCCACCGACATCTAATGTATAAATGATCATAAAATATATAAGTGCAGTATAGTGCACAGAAATCGAGGATAATATGAAAGCAGAAGGAAGAGTTTTTAAATTCGGCGACAATGTAGATACAGATGTAATTATTCCTGCAAGATATCTTAATTCTTCTGATCCAGCTGAGCTTGCTACTCACTGTATGGAGGATATAGATAAGGATTTCGTTAAGAATGTTAAAAAGGGAGATATAATCGTTGCTAATAAGAATTTTGGCTGTGGTTCTTCAAGAGAGCATGCTCCTATCGCTATAAAGGCAGCAGGTGTAAGCTGTGTTATTGCGGAAACATTTGCAAGAATATTCTACAGAAATTCAATAAATATCGGACTTCCTATTATAGAGTGTAAAGAAGCGGCTGAGGCTATTAATGCAGGTGATGATGTAGCCATAGATTTTGACAGTGGTATTATAACAGATAAGACAACAGGCCAGACATTCCAGGGTCAGGCATTTCCTGAGTTTATGCAGAAGATTATAAAAGCCGAAGGGTTAGTTAACTACATCAATAATAAAAACAGCTAATTGATTATTATTATTCAATTGTATTTGAAAAATAATGAAAAATTTGTCAAAAAAGTTGACGTATGAAACTATAAGATGTATTCTATAAACCGTAAACAATATGATGTGAGCTGGTTTAAACCAGTTTACAAGGCATATAGGGGATAGTTCCTATTCTTTATATGTTTATACAAAAAAAGAAAAGGAGAAAAAAAGATGAAAAAAATCACAACATTAGTACTTTCATTAGTACTCGTACTTGCTATGTCTATCACAGCATTTGCAGCAACACCTAACGATGATGTTAAGGCTGCTCTTACAGAAGCTGGAGTTACAGGTGAGTATTATGATCAGGCAGTAAAGTTCCTTGCTAACAATGAACTTACAGCTGAGCAGGCAACTGCTGTAAAGAATGAAATCAAGGCAGCTAAGGCAACTGCTGGTGAAGCAAAGAGCGTAGCTGATCTTTCAGCTGATCAGATTAGCAAGATTAAGGCTAACATTGAAACAGCTGCTGCTAAAGTAGGCGCTAAGGTTTCTTTTGCTGACAAGACTATTTCAGTTACAGATGCAAAGGGTACACAGTACACAGTATCATCTAATCCAGTTAAGGCTACAGGAGCTACTACAACAGCTACTGTTGCTGGTATCGCTGTATTAGCTATGGGCTTAGTTGCTTGTGGCGTAGCAGTAAGCAAGAAGAGATTTGCTTAATATTATTCAATATGAATAAAACATTCAAAAGAGTAATGGCATACGTATGTGTGCCATTATTTCTTTCTATAGTGGGAATTGTTATAGTGTATTTCTGCCTTTCCCCATATATCAAATCAGCAGGTTCTACAATATCACTTCTTACCACAGATGGTGAGACAGTTGTAGGTGATGAGAACACCGATCTTGTACCGGAGGACTATAACACAGAGGAAACTAAAGAGACACAGCCAGAGTCTATACCATACTCTCCTGATATGCAGCCTAAGTTAGGAGATGGATACGCAAGACTTATCTGTGAAAGACTTAACATGAACGAAAGAGTCGGATATGGTGACAGAAGCGATGAACTTGATATAGGTGTAGGTCAATATATTGGCTCATCCATATTTGGGTTTGGTAAGCCTATACTTATAGCTGGACATCACGAAACATCTTTTTATCCTTTCCAGTATATAGAAATTGGCGATGTGTTTAAGGTTATAACATCGTATGGTGAATATACATATACTGTATATGATACCAAGGTTGCAGATGCTAATGATAAGTCAGCAACATTGCTTGATGCTGGTCGAGAAGTTCTTGTTATGTATACATGTTATCCTTTCACACCATTAACATCATATTCACAGAGATTGTTTGTGTATGCGAATAAAACATCAGGTCCAGATTTGATTTATTAAGGAGATTATATGGCTAAAAGTAAACAAAGAAAGTTTTATGTTGTAAGTATTATAGTCTCTTTTATATTATCAGTTCTGCTTTCTATAGGTGGGTACCTTGTTGGTGCTGATATGGGTATATTTAACAAGGATACAATATATAAAAGTATGTCAGCTGCAGGTTATTATAATGGAATATATGAAGATGTAGTGTCAACAAGCAAACAGCTTGGAAGACCTATGATGCTTCATGCTGAGGTTTTTGAAAATGTATTTTATTATAATGAAGTAAAGGATGATATACAGAATAATCTTGAAGCACAGCTTGCAGGTACTATGTATACACCAGATACGTCACAGATAAGAGAAAGACTTAATTCTAATATAGAAGATTATGCCAGAAAGAATAATATAGAAATAGGAACCCAGCAGCAGACTGCTATAGATGGCTTCCTTACACAGATAGAAGATAATTATAAATCTTCACTTGGGATTACATTTATTAACTATTATGTTTCCATGAGGAAAATGTTTGATAATATATATTTTAAGGTTCTTGCAGCAATCCTTGTTCTTATAATGATTGCGGTATTTATAATAATTAAGGATCATAGATATGTGCATAGAGCAATAAGATATATAACATATTCAACACTTGCAGCAGCATACATGACAGGAATCATTCCAATGTATCTGTATATTAAGGGCATATATAGAAGGCTGGCTATATCGCCGGCATATTATTATAATATGCTTATTAAAACAGCAGATAAGAGTCTGCTGATGTTTGTGTATATTTCTATATTTTTCCTTGTTTTATCGGCAGGGCTTATAGCACTTACAATAATATTAAAAAATAACTTAAAGAAAAAAGCATCGCATAGCCATACTCATCATTCGCATCATTCACACCATGAAGCAGAAGAGTAGGCGAAGCTGAAGCATAATAAAAGATCAGAATCACATAATACATTCAATGATGGATAATGTTATGATTCTGGTCTTTTTATTTTAATCCTTCAATATATTCGGTTAGTTTTTTTGAAATTTTGATGCTGTTATAAATAGAAGCGTATGTAATGTATGACATATCTTCAATATAGTTTTTTATGTATGATACAGATTGTATGTTTTCAAGAATATCGACAACTTTATTATATGCTATGGCAGCTTCATTTTCTGACTTATATATTCCTATTATATAATTGCCGTTGATGTGTATACGGCTTTGAAAAAAAGTTCTTCCGTTTTTTTCTATCTTGTTTACTCCGTTATATTTATTTATTACGCATACGTTTTCATACCGGTAGTCATGCTCATCTCCGTTGCGGAATATATAGTCTCTGCCCTTAACAGAATGATTTCTTATACCAAAACGTGAAAGTATGCTTGTCTGCATACCATAGTCGTTCACAAAATAATATCCACCACGGCACAGAATTGTATGATGTGAATAATAAAATAAATCATCAGTTGAGAATGTAAGTATATTTTCAGGATTAAGAAAATACAGGAAAGATTTATCACAAAGGTAAATAGGCGTTTTTATATATATTCCGTTATCACGAAAATTAATTAGACTTATGAATTTCGCATATGGGAAAAAAGTAAAAAAATCAACAGAAGTGCCATCAGATATGTTGCTGCTTTTGAGTGAAGCATTGTTTGATAATTCTGCTGCTATGTGGTTATATGAGGTTGTATGCATATCTTTGTCAATATAGTAGGTGCCGGGTTTATATAAGACATCATTGGCTATAGCATATGCCGCGGATGCCAAAAATTCATCATCATAACTACCTATACTTATATGCTTATTCTTATATGTTATTGAAACTCTGTAATATACAGAACCGTCTTTTTTAGTTGTTTTATAAACTCCTGTAGCCAATATTATATTCTCCCATTAGTAGTATTTTTAATATTCGTAACATTCATAACATTAATAATATGTAAATATGTACTTTAAACATATTGTTTAATATTTATCAATCCTATATATTTTATTATAAAATTGCGAATAATTCAATATGCCTATTGTTTTTCCTGTGTGCATTGTTGTATAATGGTTTCTGTTTAAAGCATTTTAGCAGGAATCTTATTATTAAAATGTTATATGTTTTATGGACAAGGCTTACATTATATAAATATGCAGGTAAATAGAACAACAAAATATGACATCAGGATAATTAAGATTCACCTCAATAAAATAAAAAAGGTGGAATACAAGATGAGTTTATTTTACAGAAGTACAAGGGATGATAATGTAAGAGTAACAGCTTCACAGGCTATATTAAAGGGACTTGCTCCAGATGGCGGATTATTCGTACCAGAATCTATTCCTTCATTAGATAAGAGCTTAGAAGAACTTTCAAAGATGTCTTACAAGGAAGTTGCTTACGAAGTTATGAAGCTTATGCTTGACGATTTTACAGAGGAAGAGTTAAAAAACTGTATTGACAAGGCTTATGATTCTAAGTTTGATACTGAAGAGATAGCACCATTAGTTAAAGCAGAAGGAGCTTATTATCTGGAATTATTCCATGGCGCAACTATTGCGTTTAAAGATATGGCTTTATCTATATTACCACACTTACTTACAACATCAGCTAAGAAGAATGATGTCAAGAACGAAATAGTAATCCTTACAGCAACATCAGGAGATACAGGAAAGGCTGCACTTGCAGGCTTTGCAGATGTTCCGGGAACAAGAATAGTAGTGTTCTACCCTAAGAATGGTGTAAGTCCTATACAGGAAAAGCAGATGGTTACACAGAAGGGTGCAAACACTCACGTTATCGGAATCAAGGGTAACTTTGATGATGCGCAGACAGGTGTTAAGAATATATTTGGCGATAAAGAACTTGAAAAGGTTATGAATAATGCAGGCTTCCAGTTCTCATCAGCTAACTCTATCAATATAGGACGACTTGTACCTCAGATTGTATATTATGTATATGCGTATGCAAGACTCCTTGCCAATGGCGAGATAAAAGAAGGCGAGAAGATTAATGCAGTAGTTCCTACTGGTAACTTTGGAAATATTCTTGCTGCATTTTATGCTAAAAATATGGGACTTCCTATTAATAAGCTTATATGTGCTTCTAACGAGAATAAAGTATTATACGATTTCTTTACAACAGGTGAATATGATAGAAACAGAGAATTCGTTCTTACAACTTCTCCATCTATGGATATTCTTATTTCAAGCAACCTTGAAAGACTTATATATAGAATAGCTGGAAATAATGCTGGAAAGAATAAAGAACTTATGGATTCTCTTAAGACAACAGGTAAGTATGAGATAACAGAAGATATGAAAGCACAGCTTTCAGACTTCTATGGCAACTATGCTACAGAGGCAGAGGATGCTGCTACTATAAAAGAACTTTATGAAACATGTGGATATGTTATTGATACTCATACAGCAGTAGCTGCAGCAGTTTATAACAAGTACAAGGCAGATACTAATGATGACACTAAGACAGTCATAGCATCTACAGCAAGTCCATATAAGTTCACAAGAAGCGTAATGGAGGCTATAGATCCTAAGTATGCCGCTATGGGTGATTTCGAGCTTGTAGATAAGTTAAGTGAACTTGCAAAGGTAAAAGTTCCAAATGCTATTGAAGAAATCAGAACAGCTCCAGTACTTCATAATACAGTATGTGAAGTAAATGAAATGACAGATGAAGTAAAGAAGTTTCTTGGCATCTAATATATCAAAATATCAAAAATAAACAAAACCTGAGCCTGGCGGTAAAATGCCAGGTTCTTTCTATGTAAACAATTTACGTAAACAATTTATGTAAACGATTTTATATAAACGGTTTTTATATAGATATTTTTAATGAATAGCGAATCGGCAGCAAAAACAGGTGTAAAGATGGCTTGCATATAGTTCATTAATAAAGTTTATAATTTATTTATAGAAAAAATTAAATTAGTTGTTGACATACCACTTGCAAAGTGATACCTTAATTATGTTGATATTAGCACTCCAGATAAATGAGTGCTAACAACAAAAAAAGGAGGTTATGTCATGGCACTTGATGAACAGCTTGATGAGCGTAAAGTAAAGATACTTAAGGCAGTCATTAAGAATTATCTGGAAACTGGCGAACCGGTAGGTTCAAGAACAATCTCTAAGTTTACAGACATGAAGCTTAGCTCAGCTACTATCAGGAATGAGATGGCAGACCTTGAAGAACTTGGATATATAGTACAGCCACATACTTCAGCAGGTAGAATACCTACAGATAAAGGTTACCGTTTCTATGTTGATGATATGATGTCAGAAAAGGAAAAGAATATCACAGACAGGGAAACTGAGGTGGCATCAAGGGAAAGTGAGATGGCTTCTAAGGAGGCAGAGCTTTCAACCATGAAGGATGCTCTTGGTGAAAAGGTTGAGAGAGTTGAAGAGTTACTTCAGAATGTTGCCAAGGTGTTAGCCAAGGATACGAATTATGCGACTATGGTAACATCGCCTAAGGTAACAGGCAACAAGTTAAAGTTCGTACAGCTGTCACAGCTTGAGTCTGATAAGATATTAGCTGTAATAGTCATGGAGGGTAACCTTATAAGAAATAAGGTTATAACAGTTAGTGAGGATCTGTCGCAGGAGAATCTGTTAAAGCTTAACATTCTTCTTAACACAACACTTACAGGACTTACCCTTGAGCAGATGAACTTAAGTATTGTTTCCAAGATGGAGAATCAGGCAGGTGAACATATTAAACTTGTCAAAGAGGTTCTTGATGCAATAGTAGAAACCATAAACAGTGCAGATGATCTTAAGATATACACAAGTGGTGCTACTAATATATTTAAGTATCCAGAACTTAGTGATTCAACTAAAGCAAGTGAGCTTATATATGCCCTGGAAGAAAAACAGAGCTTATCAGACCTGGTGGTTGATGATGATGCAGCAGGTCAGGAAAGCGATGGCAGTTCTAACCATGGGATTCAGGTATATATAGGAAATGAAACACCGGTTGAGTCCATGAAAGACTGCAGCGTTGTCACAGCAACATATGAGCTGCAGGATGGCATGAAAGGAACAATCGGAATCATCGGACCTAAGCGTATGGATTATGAAAAGGTTGTAGAAACCTTGAAGAATATGAGAACGCAGTTAGATGATGTATTCAAGAAATCATAGAAAGGTGAGGAGTTAAGTGTCTAAGAAGGAAAAAAACATGAATAATGTTGAAGAAAAAGATATAAAGAAAGCAGACAATGAAGTAGCTGATACAACAACAGATGCCAATGCTGCTAACACAGATAATAAAGACGCTGATACTGTAGAAACTCAGGGCTCATCCGACGCAGATGTGAAGGAGGACGGACAGTCTTTCAACGCAAGTGATGCGAAGGGAGCGGAGGAAACAGTTGATATAAATAATAATAAAAAGGACCAGAAGGACGCTGTTATAGAAGATCTGAATGACAGATTAAAGCGTCAGATGGCTGAGTTTGACAACTACAGAAAGCGTACTGACAAAGAAAAGTCAGCAATGTTTGAGATGGGAGCATCGGATGTTATAAAGAAGTTACTTCCGATAGTTGATAATTTTGAACGAGGCTTTAAGTCAGTAACAGAGGAAGAGTTACAGACACCATTTGCCAAAGGCATGGATATGGTTTATAAGCAGACTATGAAAATGCTTGAAGACTTACAGGTTAAGCCGATAGAGGCACTTGGTTCTGAGTTTAACCCGGATTTCCATAATGCAGTAATGCATGTGGAGGATGATTCACAGGGTGAGAATATCATCGTGGAAGAGTTCGAGAAGGGTTACACATATAGAGATGTGGTTATCCGCCACAGCATGGTAAAGGTTGCTAACTAACAGGCATGGCAGAGGTTTTATATATAAGCATGGCTGAAACGATACATCAGAATATGTAGTTGATGTGTATAAGTTTTGAGCTTTACCATAATAAAAATGTAAGTAACAATAAAATGATTTATTATGTATTAAAGTGTGCTGCATTTATAAGGCACAGAAAGGAAGATAATTATGGGCAAGATTATTGGTATAGATTTAGGTACAACAAATTCATGCGTAGCTGTTATGGAAGGTGGTAAGCCAGTTGTTATTACAAACACAGAGGGTATCAGAACAACTCCATCAGTAGTCGCATTTACAAAGAATGGTGAAAGATTAGTAGGTGATCCTGCAAAGCGTCAGGCAGTTACTAATGCAGACAAGACAATCTCTTCAATCAAGAGACATATGGGTACAGATTATAAAGTAGATATTGATGGTAAGAAGTATACACCACAGGAAATCTCAGCTATGATTCTTCAGAAGTTAAAGGCTGATGCTGAGAGCTATCTTGGTGAGACAGTTTCAGAAGCTGTTATCACAGTTCCAGCTTACTTCAACGATGCACAGAGACAGGCAACTAAGGATGCAGGTAAGATTGCAGGACTTGATGTTAAGAGAATTATCAACGAGCCTACAGCAGCTGCATTAGCTTATGGTCTTGATAACGAACATGAACAGAAGATTATGGTGTATGACCTTGGTGGTGGTACATTCGATGTATCCATCATTGAAATCGGTGATGGTGTAATCGAAGTTCTTGCTACAGCTGGTAACAACAGACTTGGTGGTGATGACTTTGATAATGCTGTTACACAGTACATGTTAGAGGACTTCAAGGCTAAGGAAGGCGTTGATCTTTCTAAGGATACAATGGCACTCCAGAGATTAAAGGTTGCTGCTGAGCAGGCTAAGAAGGAATTATCAAGTGCTATGCAGACAAATATCAACCTTCCATACATCACAGCAACAGCTGAGGGTCCAAAGCATTTTGATATGACACTTACAAGAGCTAAGTTCGATGAACTTACACATGACTTAGTAGAAAAGACAGCTGAACCAGTTAAGAATGCACTTTCAGATGCAGGTCTTACAGCTTCAGAACTTTCAAAGGTATTATTAGTTGGTGGTTCTACAAGAATCCCAGCTGTACAGGATAAAGTAAAGCAGTTAACAGGTCATGAGCCTAACAAGTCACTTAACCCAGATGAATGTGTTGCTATAGGTGCTTCTATTCAGGGTGGTAAGCTTGCTGGCGATGCTGGTGCTGGTGATATCCTTCTTCTTGATGTAACACCACTTTCACTTTCTATCGAAACTATGGGTGGTATTGCTACAAGACTTATCGAGAGAAATACAACTATTCCTACAAAGAAGAGCCAGATATTCTCTACAGCTGCTGATAACCAGACAGCCGTTGATATCAACGTAGTACAGGGTGAAAGACAGTTTGCTAAGGATAACAAGTCACTTGGACAGTTCAGACTTGATGGTATACCTCCAGCAAGAAGAGGTGTTCCTCAGATTGAAGTTACATTCGATATCGATGCTAATGGTATCGTAAATGTATCAGCTAAGGATCTTGGTACAGGTAAGGAACAGCATATCACAATAACAGCTGGTTCTAACATGTCTGATGAAGATATCGATAAGGCTGTTAAGGAAGCTGCTGAGTTTGAAGCTCAGGATAAGAAACGTAAGGAAGCTATCGAAGTTCGTAACGAAGCTGACTCTATGGTATTCCAGACACAGAAGGCTCTTGATGAAGCAGGTGATAAGCTTGATGCTAACGATAAGGCAAATGTTGAGGCAGACCTTAACGCACTTAAGTCACTTGTTGAATCAACAGATGCTGAGAACATGACAGATGCCCAGGTTGATGAAATCAAGGCAGCTAAGGAAAAGCTTATGACATCAGCACAGAATCTTTTTGCTAAGATGTATGAGGCTAACCAGGCAGCAGGTGGTGCAGCAGGTGCTGGTCCTGATATGGGAGCAGGTGCAGGTTCTGATGCAGGTGCACAGGGTGGCAGCACACCTTATGGTGATGATGTTGTAGATGGTGACTATAAGGAAGTATAATTAAGTGATATATGATTGAATCTATAGTTTGTTATGCATTATAGATGAAATCAGAAAGGAAGTCAGGTCTCTATAAGGGGACCTGACTCCTTTCGGGTATAGAAAGGCGGAACCTATATGGCAGAAAAAAGAGATTATTATGAAGTCCTTGGAGTATCTAAGGATGCAGATGATGCAGCCATTAAAAGAGCGTATAGACAGTTAGCTAAAAAGTATCATCCGGATATGAATCCTGGTGATAAGGAAGCAGAAGCAAAGTTTAAGGAAGCATCAGAGGCTTATGCTGTGCTTAGTGACCCGGATAAGAGAAGACAGTACGATCAGTTTGGTCATGCAGCATTTGATGGTGGTGCAGGAGGTGCTGGCGGAGCTGGTGGCTTTGGTGGCTTTGACTTTGGCGATATGGGAGATATATTTGGAGATATCTTCGGCGGAATGTTTGGCGGCGGTGGAAGCCGTGGACGCAACAGTAACGGACCAAGACGTGGTGCTGACTTAAGAGTAAATGTCAGAATCACATTTGCAGAATCTGTAACAGGAACTAAGAAGAAGATAGATGTAACACTTAAGGATGAGTGTACAAAGTGCCACGGAACAGGTGCGAAGCCTGGTACAAGTCCAGAAACATGTAAGAAGTGTGGCGGACGTGGTCAGGTAACTATGACACAGCAGTCATTCCTTGGCATGATGCAGAGCGTACAGCCTTGTCCAGACTGTCACGGAACAGGAAAGATAATCAAGGAAAAATGTCCAGACTGTTATGGTACAGGATATATAAGTAGCAAAAAGACTATCGAAGTTAATATACCAGCTGGTATAGATAACGGACAGTGTGTTCGTATACAGGGTAAAGGTGAGCCAGGAACTAATGGTGGTCCAAGAGGAGATCTTTTAGTAGCTGTTATGATATCGTCTGATCCGGCATTTGAAAGAGATGGATACAATATCTTCTCAGATGTTGTTATAGATTACCCTACAGCTGTACTTGGTGGAGAAGTGAAGGTTAAGACTGTAGATGGTGAAGTACTGTACGAGGTTAAACCAGGTACTGCATCTGGTACTAGAGTAAGACTCAGAGGTAAAGGTATGCCAACACTTAGAAACAAGGATACAAGGGGAGACCATTATATCACACTTATAGTTGATATACCTACTAAGCTTACAGCAGAGCAGAAAGATGCACTTGTGGAATATGAAAAGACACTTACAGGTGAAGAAAGAAAACGTCCTAAGAAAAAAGGATTTTTTAAGTAAAAGGTTCCTATAAAAATACAAGCGAAATACACCATTTTATTGTCGTTTTTAAAGAATCGTGATATAATCATAGACACTGAGAAGTTTCAGTCGAATATTTAAAGAAAGGGGCTATTATTATAATGAGTAATATAGCAGATAAGTTTGAAGAACTTGGAGTAATTCCAGTAGTAGTATTGAATGATTCAAAGGATGCACTTCCTTTAGCAAAGGCTTTAGTAGAAGGTGGACTTCCTTGTGCAGAAGTTACATTCCGTACAGCAGCAGCTGAGGAATCTATCCGTCTTATGCATGAAGCATATCCAGATATGGTACTTGCAGCAGGTACAGTACTTACAACAGAGCAGGTTGACAGAGCTGTTGCAGCAGGTGCATCAGTTATCGTAAGCCCAGGCTTTGATCCAGAAATCGTAGATTACTGTATCTCTAAGGATATTCCTGTTATGCCAGGTATCGTAACTCCTTCAGAACTTGCTCAGGCAGTTAAGAGAGGACTTACAAGAGTTAAGTTCTTCCCAGCTACAGCAGCAGGCGGAATCAAGATGATTAAGGCTATGTGTGCAGCTTACACTAATGTAAGAATTATGCCTACAGGTGGTATCAACACAGGTAACCTTGAAGAATTCTTATCATGCGATAAGATCTTCTGCTGTGGTGGTTCTTGGATGGTTAAGGGCGACTTAGTTAAGGCTGGAGAATTCGATAAGATTAAGGATATGACAGCAGAAGCTGTTGCTTTAGTTAAGGAAATCCGTTCTAAGTAATTAGTTCAGACTACATAATTTCAGATTATCGCTAAGATGACAATTGAATAGTGTTATTTTAAAAGGACTTCATATATCTGTTTGGGCAGGTATGTGGAGTCCTTTTTTGTTCTAAATTTGTTTTTTTGGGTTCTTTGTCAAGAGTGGGGGTAAAATGGTTCTTTGTCAAGGGGGTGGGTAAAATCTGTTCTTTGTCAGGAATGGGGGATTTTACAAAATATACCTTTTTGGCTGCATAATGTACCCGGCACGGTAATTATGGAATTGGTGGATTATAATACAGATATGTATTAGATTTGTTTAGATGGTTGTCAGAGTTATGTAGTGTAGCAGAAACTAAAGACTATTATAATATACATCGGAGAGAAGATTAGAGGGAAAATAAGTTTAATATAAATTAATAAAATAAAGGAGATTAATGTATGTTTAAAAATATTTTAACAAAGTTAATGGCAGGTGCTATGGGGATTATGATTATGGCATCGGCAGGTTCGATGGTGTATGCTTCAAATTATCATGATACATCAGCTGTGTTATCACTTGATGAAACAGTTGGCATAGGAGAAGCATATACTAATGGAAGGGCTAAAGAGGATGCAACATCGGGATATATAAAAGGAGTATCATCAACAGGTAATTTATCATATACAGCAGCTCTTGTAGCATGTGATAGTAATGGTGGCGATAATTATTTTGAGAATTTTAAGTTGTTTTATAAAACTGTTCGAAATGGTAATTCATATTACCTCACTAATTATGTAAAGGAAAGTGGATATAATTATGCTGCAATTAAAACTTTAAGTGAACATGAAGTTGCATATACAATAAGATTTTTGTGGAGTCCTGATAGTATATAATCATATATTATAATGGGAGATTATATTGTTATGCAGATGAAAATAAACACCTATATAGCATAAAATATTATGATTTTGTTATAGAGGTTGACAATATATTATAATAATTGTCAACCTTTATATAATATATGTTGAGGAGTAAGTGCATGAAGACATTGTTGAAAATAGAATTAGAAAGAGCTTTTAAGAACAAATGGTTTTATATAATATTATTTATAGAACTGGTATTAGTAATAGTGGATGTATCAACAGTTGCACTTCCAGCTAGAAGAGCATATGAAGATATATATATACAATTTAGAGATTATCAGATTCCAGGAGCCTATTGTTTATGGATGGTTGCTAATTGTAGCTCTGTATATAAGTTGTTTCATCTAATATTTCCGTTATTAATAAGTATTCCATATACATATACTATATATAATGATGTAAAAAGTAATTATATATATAATATAGCATGCAGAATAAGTAAAAAGAAATATTATATGAGTAAATTAATAACACAATTTGTTGTGGGAACGGTTGTAGTTGCTTTTTGTCTGTTAAGTTCATTTATATTAACAGCGGCAATACTCCCGTTAGAACATCCAACTTTAGCTTCAGCAGAATATAAGTTTTCTAATATCAGAATATTTTCAACTATTTATTATAACCATACATTTATTGCTGTTATTCTGTTTATTATATTAGAGTCATTTGTGTTTGGAATAATAGGCTGTATAGGATTTGTATTTGCTTATCTTTTAAATAACGTAATTATGGTAATGCTATCAACTTTTATAATATATTATATGGATTTTATTGTATCGAATCTTTTTGGAAGATATGGGAGTCTTATGGCAGCTTCGAAGATAGCTATATTATATAAAGACTGGACAGCCGGCTTTGTAATAGAATTGATGATTATTGTTGTGGCTGAAGTTGTGATGTGCATAGTGCAGATGAATAAAAAAGATATTATATAAGCATGGAGAAGGGTGAATGGAGAGAGTATTAAAAAGGATAGGTATTGCAATTGTTGCTTTTATATCAGTATGTCTTATTATAGCAATAATAATTGTCAATATTAAATATAATAAGTATTTTAAAATAATAGAATTAGATATGACTGAGCAATATATAACTGATTGGGGAACTGTTAGCATAAATGGAGCAAAAATATTAAATAAGGATGATTTTATTACTGAGTATACAGGTGTTGAGCCATATATATTTGACACTGATATTTATGAAGAAGCAGGATATATGGTAATAGATACAATTTTCAATGTTACAGATATTGATAAGTATGATGACGAATGGCTTAAATTATGGGCTATTGAGGCTGATAATGGTTGGAGTAATGGTCAAGATATGTTGCTTAGTGCTTTTTTGAACAATAATATTAAAATTGTGGAGAATGGCATATATGAATTGTATTGTGTATATAATATGGGAATTAATAGTATGTCAATAGGTACATTTGATGAATTATATAAACTTAATTACAAGGTGCTGATTAATCAGAATCCTATAGTGTACTATAAGCTTGATATTAATATATGAAACTGAGATTAATGAAAAGAGGAGAGTATTATATATGAAAGCAAAGAGTTACGTTATTTCGTTAATTTTAATTATATGTCTTATATTATCTGCTGTAGTTGGATATAAAAAGGGTTATCTTGGAGATGTATTTAACTTTAAAACAAAAAACTATGTTGATAATACAATAGGTAATAATGGAAATATAACAAGAACAAGAGAAAGTATATATGAAAATGAATCATCTATTTTAGATATAGGGGATGAGTATGTAGTGGAGTATGAGGCAAAGGACTATAGAGGAAATATAGATTACGTTAATAGTTATAAAATAAAAGAAAAATATCTTGATAGTTATATAACAAGGACACTTCCGGATGGAATGGAAGTAACATATTATGATGGTGATGAGAAGAATTATGTTAATGATGACGAAAAAAGTCTTTCTGAAAAATATTCATATGTGATTGTTTCAATAGAGATGACTAATGAAAGTAATGATGAATCAAATCTAATAGAAATATATCCTACTAATATAAAAATTGGTTATTTTGATGAGGATGGAACATTTAAGATGTATGATTATACGAGGGGAAGTATGTCAGATGATGAACAGGCTAAAGGACATGTAAGTTTGCCAATAGGCAGTAATAGTATTATTACAATGTACTACGTAGTGCCAGATGAGCTGTTGGATAAGCAATTGGTGATTGCGGGAGAAATAACAGAATATGATAAAGGTGTACCTAAAGTACCATATTTTAAAGTAAAGATATAAACTGCGTATGAAATTATAGCTAAGTTACTATAAATATTTATTTGTAACATAGACAAATATGGAATAAGTATGGGGGATGCATATGAAAGAGTTCCTGACATTTTGGAAGTATCAGAATAAAGCCGGAAGGCTGTATAAATGGATGCTGCTTGTTGTGCTTACATCATTTTCATTTGTATGTAGTTATATAAGAGTTTTTTTTAATGACTATTATGCCGGATTGTGTGCCAAGGATATGCTGCTGTTTTTTTCAAGGGATGGCTTGGTGCTTGTACTGGCAGGTGGAATAAGTACGATAAGAGGTCTTATATTTACATATGTAGATGATAATCCGAATATTATTGTAAGATATAATTCCAAGCTGAAAGTATTAGCATATCAAAGCCTGTCGTTACTTATAATTGCTCTTATAGATATGGTAGTTTTATATGCAGTCGGTATAATATCATCATATGTTATATTGGGAGTATATGATAATTGGCAGGTTGACGGAAGTTATTTTTTTAACAAAGTGACAAGAAAAGGACTTTCTACTGATATATGTGTGAATGATGTTGTTATATGCAGTATGTTTATAGTAAGAAAGACTGTTATTGTATGGGTTGTCGGTATGGTAAGTCTTATTATTGAATATATTACAGACTGGATAAGAGTGGCTGTATTTGGTGCGGTATTTATATATGGAGTCAGTTTAGTATCACATATCAGTATATGCAGGTTGGATTTAAATATACTGGACTTATATAATATGCCGCATACCGTTATGAATACAGTACTGATTATTCTTGTGAATTTAATACTTTTAGCTGTGGGACTTGTGCTGTCAAGAAGAAGACAGTATTATAGGTAATAACAAGTGTTTTAATAATTGTATGAATTGAAATGTGAGTTGTAAAATATACATTGGATGATTTTATTAGTGTATATATCATATAATGACAGGTTGGGTGAAGATTATGAATGTCAGCAGATTTATAAAAGACGATATAAAAAGGTCTTTAATACATAACAGATACCGTATAATTTTATGTGTTTTTATAGTATTTGGTCTTATGGCAGCATTTTATATGCATATAGGGGTAATCAATTCTGTAAGAGATAATAAGATACAGCCATCCGTATGTGACTATATATTATATATGACAAGAGGTATATGCAGGGTAACTGAGGAGAATATAACAAGGCTTGAGATACCATATGTGTGGATATCTTTATGCATTATGTGTGGTCTTATGGTGCTTGATTATATGTATAGTGATATGAGAGGTATGGGAAAAAATGTGCTTGTATACAGTAAAAAAAAGAGTCTGTGGTGGATAAGCAAGTGCATTACATCAGTTGCAGCGGTTACTTTAGTATATGTAATTATATGGCTTATGTCAGTTATGTTTATATTTGTATCCAAGGGAAGTATGGAAGGCATACATACGGATATGTTTATAACGATGTATAATATAAATACTTCACTTCTGCCATCGAATATGTTAGAGTACAGTCAGACAGTAATATGTTTTTATATAGTGTTATATCCATGGATTATATCGGTGTGTATCGGCTTGTTTCAGGTTGGATTAAGTATATATACAGGGCCTGTGGTAAGCTTTGTTATTATAATAATACTTGATGCGCTGGCAGTGTTTTCCAATAATATACTGTTATGTGGCAACTGGATTATGGCAGAGCGTTGTAGTATATTAGCAGAGGACGGATTAAATATATATGTTATGCTTGCAATGGCGGCTGTTCTTGCGATAGTGTCTGTGATTGTGGGGTGGCATAGATTTAAGAAGAAAGATATTTTATAACAAGTGCGATAGTGAAGATTTGTGAGTGTAGGAAAAACAGAGAATTATAATGCACTAAGCAGAGGAAGATATGGCATACAGAATAGGTATATGTGATGATGAACAGAATATAGTGTTAAATATTATAGGATATGTGGAACATTATTTTCAGTTACAGGGTGAGGATGTAGAGATACATACATGGAATTCCGGTGAGGAGCTGATTAGTGATAAAGTATTTGAGAGTGGTAATGAATTTGATATATTGTTTCTGGATATTGAGCTGCCCGACATGAATGGTGTGTCGATAGGCCAGTATATAAGAAATACTATGGCTGATTCGATAGTTCAGATAGTGTATATATCACATAAAACAAGCTATGCAATGCAGCTTTTTAATGTACACCCATATGATTTCCTTGTAAAACCGGTTGATGAGAACATGATAGCAAATGTGATAAGCGGCATACTTCATATGAATGGACGTGACAGAAGATTTTATACATATAAAGTTAATAAGGCTGTACATAAGGTGGCGTATGGAGATATATGTTATCTGGCAAGTGACAGAAAGCATATAAGAATTGTGATGTCTGATGGAAGTGTCAAAGAATTCGTAGGCAAGCTGAAGGATGAGATAAGTGGTCTTCCAGATTATTATATACAGATAGGACAGTCATATGTAGTGAATTATAGCCATATAAGCCAGTTTAATCCTGAAAGTGTTGTTATGGATAACGGTGATACACTTATTATAAGCAGAGGTTACAGAGCACAGGTAAGCGAAGAACTTCTTAGCAGAAGTGCTTCACTTCCAGTATAAGATAAGAGGTAATGTTGTATGTATTTATTAGAATATGTGTTCATTATGCTTGTAATAAGGCTTATAAAGATACTTATTGATGTTGATTACTGTAATATATTTTTTAAGGCTGATAGTAAGAGAGCCAGATGGATTGTGTGTATAATTGTATATGTGGCAGCAGCATTTACAGATATTATATTTGATTCAATATTTATAAGCATAATAGAAGCATTTATAGTTATATACGTAATTATGCAGGTGTATTCAGGTACACTTGATAAAAAAATATTATTTGCTTCTATGAATGTGGCATTGGAATGTATAGCTGATATGGGAACATCATACATACTGCCGGGCAGTAGCAGCATACAGGACGTAGCTGGCAATTACGATATAGAGCTTGGGTATTATCTGCCAAGACAGTTCATAACAATTATGTTATTTTACTTTCTTGTTATAGTAGTTAAAAATATATACAGAACGAGAGAATACAGCGATATGTCATATAACTGGCTGTTTTTTATGCTTCTTGCCATTGTCAGTATAGGTGTATGGTATATAATCGTGAGAGGACTTATATCAACTGAAGGAGGCATGATATGTGTAGGAGCTTCACTTCTTATTATGAATATGGTTTCTTATAAGCTGTATGAGTCTGTTGTTGATGCATACAGATATGAGAAAGAGAATGAGAAGTTAAAAGAACAGATGGATATATATGAATGTCAGATAAGCACCAATATTGAGAATGACAGGGTTGTAAGAAGTCTGCGCCACGATATGAAGCTACATCTTGAGGAATTACAAATGCTTGCAGCAGTTAAAAGGTATGATGAACTTGAGAGTTATTTATCGGCTATGACAGAAGCTGCGAAGCCTTTGTATAATATGGTTGGAACAGGTAATCCGTCAGTTGACGGGATACTTGATTATATGTGCGCTAAGGCGCAGGACAAAGGTGTCACGATTAAAAGAAAGCTAAGAATACCGGAAGATGTCAGTCTTAGTGCCTATGATATGAATATTATTCTTGGTAATCTTCTGGAAAATGCAATAGAGAATACTTTAAAGACGGACAATCCCTATATAGAACTTACGCTTAAATATCAGAGTGGTACAATATATATGAATGTTACGAATACATGTATTTCAGACCAGAAAATAGAGAATGGAAAGTATCTTACAACTAAGACAGAGGATAATATGTATAACGAAGAAGCTGTGTCTGAAGGTCTTTCAATAGCTGGCAGACATAAGTCAGGAAAGCACGGATATGGACTTGATAATGTAAGGCGTTGTGTTGATAAGTATAAAGGAACTATGAAGCTTACATGTGATGATGGAAAGTTCGTGGCAGAGATTCTAGTATACGTATCTACAATTAAGTAAAATAAAATGGATATGTGGAAAGTCAGGTACAGCTTTCCATATATCCATTTTTGATATTAACAGGTTTAATATTGCAAACCCAGAATGCAAAGTATGTACGAAAATTTTAACGAATTTAACTATTTTTAATTATTAAAAGGTGTATTATACTACATTAATATGTTAATATATAAGATAGCAGAATAGGAAATATTATTATATATAGCAAGGTGAGAGGTTAATATATGAGTTTTGATGCAGTTAAAAAAATAGAAGAATTGAAAAAATCAGACATAACAGGCTATGAACTTGTTAAGGCAGAAGTACTTAAGGATATGAATTCAGCCGGTCTTATATTAAGACATAAAAAGTCAGGCGCAAGAGTTGTTGTTATATCCAATGATGATAATAACAAAGTATTTTCCATAGGTTTTAAAACACCACCTTTTGACGATACAGGAATGCAGCATATCATAGAACATTCTACATTGTGTGGTTCAAGAAAATATCCTGTTAAAGACCCATTCGTAGAATTGTGCAAAGGTTCACTTAACACATTTCTTAATGCTATGACTTATCCGGATAAGACAGTATATCCTGTGGCAAGCTGTAATGATACGGATTTTAAGAATATTATGGATGTATATATGGATGCTGTATTTTATCCTGATATGTATAACAGGGAAGAGATATTCAAGCAGGAGGGATGGCACTATGAACTTGAAGATGTAGATGATGATGTCAAGTATAATGGTGTTGTGTTTAATGAGATGAAGGGTGCATTTTCATCAGCAGATGATGTGCTTTCAAGATATACTTTTAATTCATTATTCCCTGATACTGTATACTGCCACGAGTCAGGTGGTGATCCTGCGGTTATCCCAACACTTAAGTATGAGGATTTTTTAAAGTATCATAAAGAGTATTATCATCCATCTAACAGTTATATATATATGTATGGTGATATGGATGTGGATGAAAGACTTAAGTATCTTGATGAAGAATATCTGTCAGACTTTGATGCGGCTGATGTTGATATACATGCAGATATTCCACTTCAGAAAGCATTTGACAAGCCTGTATATGAAACTAAGCCATACGCTATAACAGACGATGAACCATTAGAGGACAACACCTATCTTTCATATAATGTGGTAACTGGTACTTCTGTTGATGCAAAGCTATATCTTGCTATGCAGATACTTGATTATGCACTTGTCATGACACCAGGTGCACCTCTTAAGCAGGCACTTATAGATGCTGGTATAAGCACAGATGTGTATTCAAGTTTTGAAACCTCTCTTTATCAGCCGGTTTATTCTATAGTTGCCAAGAATGCGAATGAAAAGGATAAAGATGCATTTGTTAAGATAATAGAGGATGTGCTTAAAGAACTGGTAAAAAACGGCATAAACGAAAGAACAATAGCTGCCGGTATTAACTACTATGAGTTTAAGTACAGGGAAGCTGATTATGGTCCATATCCTAAGGGACTTATGTATTATCTTACTATGATGGACAGCTGGTTGTATGATGAATCAAAGCCATTTATCCACATAGAAGCCGGTGATACATTTAAAGAGCTGAAAGAGGATGCTAAGAAGGGATACTTTGAAAAACTTATAGAGGAGTATATTCTTAATAATAACCACAAGTCAGTTATAGGTCTTGTACCTGAATATGGACTTGAAAAGAAGAAGGAAGAAGAGGAAGCAAGGAAGCTTTCAGAATATAAAAAGACTTTGTCAGAGGATGAGCTTAAGGCTTTAGTAAAGGATACAAAGGCACTTAAGGAGTATCAGGACACACCATCAAGCAAAGAAAATCTTGAGAAAATTCCTATGCTTGAGCTGTCGGATATATCAAGAGAGCCGGCAGAGCAGTATATAGATGTAAAGGATGTTGCAGGAATGAAGGTGGTACATCATAACCTCTTCACTAATAAGATAGCTTATGTACTTCTTTCGTTTAATACACAGGGTGTCAGTGATGAAGATATTCCTTATCTGGGGCTTCTTGGCAGTGTATTAGGTCTTATGGATACTAAGAACTTTACTTATCCAGAGCTTATGAATGAGATTAACATAAACTGTGGCGGAATATCTTCTAGTGCTGCTGTGTATACAGACAAGGCAGACTTTAGTAAAAACAGCATTATGTATGAGTTTAAGGGTAAGGCGTTATATGATAAAATTCCTTTTGTTCTAGATATGATGAAAGAGATTATGTATAACACTAAGTTCACAGACTATAAGAGATTAAAAGAAATTATAGCAAGAATAAGGTCAAGATTTGAGGCTACTATGTCAGGTTCAGGTCATTCCATAGCTATGCTTGAGGGCTGTGCACAGTTTTCAGCTTCAGCTTATTATTCAGATATGTTAAAGGGGTATAAGGCATATCAGTTTATCAGAGAGCTTGATGAAACATTTGATAATAATAAGGAAAATATAGCAGACAGGCTTTCAGAGCTTGTAAGGATTATATTTAACAAGGCAAATGTTATTGTAAGTCTTACAGCAGATGATGAAGGTTACAGCCTTTTTGCAGAGGCTTACAGTAAGTTAGCAGACGATATGAACGATGAAAAGACTGCTGTGGCGCAAAGAAATTATACACCGGTTAATGTAAAGACTGCATATACAGCAGCCTCACAGGTCCAGTATGTTGCAAGATGTGGTAACTTTGTTAAGGCAGGATATGAATATACAGGTGCGCTTAAGGTACTTAAGATTATATTCTCATATGAATATCTGTGGCTTAATGTAAGAGTCAAGGGTGGTGCTTATGGGTGCATGAGTGGCTCTACAAGAGAGGGAGATTTCTATATGGTATCGTACAGGGATCCTAATCTTGCAAAGACTAATGAGATATATGAAGGTGCAGCAGAGTACGTTAAGAATTTCAATGTAAGCCGCAGGGATATGGTTAAGTTTATTATAGGAACTATCGGCGAGATGGATTCTCCACTTACACCTTCTGCCAAGGGTATGAGATCATTTACACATTATATGACTCATACAACTATAGATATGTTAAGAAAAGATAGAGCACAGGTGCTTGATGCAACAGTTGAGAGCATAAGAGCACTTGCACCGCTTATAGATGCTGCAGTTAAGCAGGATTATCTGTGTGTTGTAGGTGGACAGAAGGCTATAAGTGAAGCTAAGGATATGTTTGATGTTATTAAGCCACTTATTTAATTATATGATGATACCAGGGTCAAAAGTATAAAATAAGATGATGTATCTTTAAAGGTGCTGCTAAAAAGCAGTTGTATAAGGAAAATAATATGATTGGAGTAACGTATGAATTTAGATGAAATGCTTAAAGCCAGTGGAATAAGCGGCGGTGCTGCTTCTGGTAACGACAACGTAAAGTCGGGTTTTGTAACATTTATAGGAAGACCTAATGTGGGTAAGTCAACACTTATGAACTATATTATAGGTCAGAAGATAGCTATAACATCTAACAAGCCACAGACTACAAGAAACAGAATACAGACTGTGTATACAGATAAGAGAGGACAGATAGTGTTCGTAGATACACCAGGTATACACAAGGCAAAGAACAAGCTTGGCGAATATATGGTGGGAGCAGCAGAAAAGACTATTAATGAAGTTGATGTTGTATGCTTTATAGTAGAGCCTTCAACTTATATTGGTGCTGGTGAGCAGCACATTATAGAAAAACTTAAAAAAGTATCATCTCCTAAGATTCTTGTTATCAATAAGGTTGATACTGTTAAGAAAGAGGAGCTGCTTCCTGTTATAGACTGTTACAGTAAGGAGCTTGAATTCGATGAGATTATTCCTGTTTCAGCAAGAAATGGAAACAATGTAGATGATCTTGTTGATACTATATTTAAGTATCTTACATATGGACCTATGTTCTATGATGAAGATACTGTAACAGATCAGCCTATGAGACAGATAGTTGCAGAGCTTATCAGGGAAAAAGCGCTTCATGCTCTTAACGAAGAAATCCCTCATGGTATAGCAGTAGTTATTGACACATTTAAGGACAGAAAGTCGCCAAAAGGTATTATAACTGATATAGATGCTACTATTATATGTGAGAGGGATTCACATAAGGGTATTATCATCGGTAAGGGTGGTGAAATGCTTAAAAAGATCGGAACGAACGCACGTTACGAGATAGAAAAACAGATTGGAAATAAAGTTAATCTTAAGCTATGGGTTAAGGTTAAGAAGGAATGGCGTGACAGTGATATTCTTATCAAAAACTACGGATATGATAAGAAGGATTTAAAGGATAACAGATGATATGTTACCAGTTGGAAATATCAGATTATGATATAGCAGTGTGATTGTGAAAGGAGACAGATAAGGTGGCTGATATTGTACAGGTAACAGGTTTTATATTGTCCAGTATGCCTGTGGGTGAGTATGACAGAAGAATAGTGATACTTAGCAAAGAACTTGGTAAGATATCAGCATTTGCCAAAGGCGCTAGAAGACCAAACAGTCATCTTATCGGTGTTACAAGACCATTTATATTCGGAACCTTTGAATGTTACCGTGGCAGGGATTCTTATACTATATTCAAAGCAGAGGTTAAGAATTACTTTGAGGAACTCGTAAGTGACCTTGACAGTGTGTGGTATGGATATTACTTTGCAGAGATAGCAGAATATTATGGAAAAGAGAATCTGGATGCCGCACAGATGCTGAATCTTTTATATGTGTCTTTTAAAGCACTTACGAATAAGTCTATACCAAACGAACTTATAAGGTTTATATATGAACTTCGCATGATATCTGTCAACGGTGAGTGTCCTGATTTTTTTACATGCCGGGGCTGCGGTTCGCATGATAAGCTGGATACATATTCGTATACATATAATGGCATGTTCTGCAGTGATTGTCATTCAAAGGTGAAGGATGGTATTAAGCTGCAGCCATCTACATTATATACATTGCAGTATATAGTTACGGCGGCACTTAATAAGCTGTATACATTTGTTGTGACTGATGAGGTTATGGCAGAATTAAGAATGGTGACATCAAGAATAGCTGCAGTTACGTTTGATAAGAAGTTTAAATCAAAAGAAATGCTGACAATATAAAAAGAAAAGAGGTTTGATATGGGACATAACAACCAGAAAAAGATAGCGGCAATCAATGATTATACAGGATTCGGAAGATGTTCCATAGCGGTGGAGCTGCCTGTTATATCAGCACTTAAAGTACAGTGCTGTCCGCTCCCGACTTCTGTTTTGTCGAATCATACTGGATTTGACAGCTTTTATTTTGAAGATTTTACAGATAGTATGCCAGCGTATATTGCTGAATGGAAAAAACTTAATCTTAAGTTTGATGGAATATGTTCGGGATTTCTTGGTTCACACAGACAGATAAAGATAGTTGAAGATTTTTTTAAAACCTTTAAAACAGATGAAAATATTATACTTGTCGATCCGGTTATGGGTGATTATGGCAAGCTGTATTCAACATACACAACGCAGACATGTACAGAGATGAAGAAACTTGTAAAGTACGCAGATATACTTACACCTAATCTTACAGAGGCATGTATACTTACAGATGAGGAATATGATGAAAAATGTCCTGGCAGGGAGCTTTTTCGTATAGCAAAGAAGTTATCAGATATGGGACCATCAAAGATAGTTATAACTGGAATAGTAAGAGGTAAGTATATAGCTAACTACTGTTATGAAAAGGGAAGCGAAGGCTATGAGATAAAGACTATGAAGGTTGGAACACAAAGGTCAGGAACGGGAGATATATTTGCATCAATACTGGCGGCTGATGCGGTGAATGGTGTGGATTTTCATACATCAGTAAAGAAAGCTTCACAGTTTATAAAGAAATGCATATTAAAGTCAATAGAGCTGGATATACCAGTTACTGACGGAGTATGCTTTGAAGAGCTTCTTACTACATTAAGATAGTAAGTGCTTTTTTATGGATAAGATTGTGCAATGTTAAGATGTGCATTTTTCATAGTTTATAAGAAAAGAGGATAAAATAATTATGGAAATATTATATAAGGTACACAATAATCTATATGTCAATATGACTAACAAATGTCCTTTTGCATGTACATTCTGTTTAAGACAGACTATGGACAGAATAGGTGAATCAGACAGGTTGTGGCTTGAAAGGGAACCTGATGTAAATGAGGTTATTGCAGAGTTTGATAAGTGGAATATGGATGATTTCGGAGAGGTTGTATTCTGCGGCTTTGGTGAACCTACAGAAGTGTGGGATAAAATAAGAGAAGTGGCAGCATATGTTAAAAAAACATATAACAAGCCTATAAGAATAAACACCAACGGAGCAGGTAATCTTATCAATGCAAGAGATATAGCAGCAGAAATGCCAGGACTTATTGATACCGTATCAATAAGTCTTAACGATCCGGATAAGGATGAGTACCATAAGCTTGTAAGAAGCAGATTTGGTGATAAGACTTTCGATGCTATGATAAGCTTTGCAAATGAGTGCGTAAAAAACGGACTCCACGTGGTTATGACTACGGTTGATACGACTATATCACATGAAAAGGAAGAAGAGTGCAGGAAAATATGTGATAAGATAGGTGCCAAATACAGAATCAGACCATGGGAGTCATAGATATTTATGAAGCCATATGTGTGGACTAAGATGTTTTTTGGTTTATGGACTATAAGGTTTTTGAGTTTGCTGGTTGAAATATATATAAGAATGGTATAGAATTAAAAAGATTATTGTGAGGATAGCAACACCACCCAGGTGTATGACAGTCCGCAACTTTAGGAGGAATCTAGAATATGGAAAAGACAATGGAAAAGATAGTTGCCTTAGCTAAGGCGAGAGGTTTTGTATACCCAGGTTCAGAGATATATGGTGGTCTTGCGAATACATGGGATTACGGCAATCTTGGCGTAGAGCTTAAGAACAATGTTAAAAAGGCGTGGTGGCAGAAGTTTGTACAGGAAAGCCCATATAATGTAGGTGTAGACTGTGCTATTCTTATGAATCCACAGACATGGGTTGCTTCAGGACATCTTGGCGGTTTCTCAGATCCACTTATGGATTGCAAGGATTGCCATGAAAGATTCAGAGCTGATAAGCTTATTGAAGACTGGGCAGATGAGAATAATTATGATCTTGGCGGTTCAGTAGATGGATGGACTCAGGAGCAGATGAAGAACTTCATTGATGAGAAGAATATATGCTGTCCTACTTGTGGAAAGCATAACTTTACAGATATAAGACAGTTTAACCTTATGTTTAAGACATTTCAGGGTGTTACAGAGGATGCTAAGAATACAGTATACTTAAGACCTGAAACAGCACAGGGTATATTTGTCAACTTTAAGAATGTACAAAGAACATCAAGAAAGAAAGTACCTTTTGGTATCGGACAGATAGGTAAGTCATTCCGTAACGAGATTACACCTGGTAACTTTACATTCAGAACAAGAGAATTCGAGCAGATGGAACTTGAATTCTTCTGTAAGCCTGGAACAGACCTTGAATGGTTTACTTACTGGAGACAGTACTGTATAGACTGGCTTAAGGCACTTGGTATCAAGGAAGATGAGATGAGAGCAAGAGATCATTCACCAGAAGAACTCTGCTTCTATTCTAAGGGTACTACAGATATCGAATTCTTATTCCCATTTGGATGGGGTGAGTTATGGGGTATCGCAGACAGAACAGACTACGACCTTACACAGCATCAGACAGTATCAGGCGAAGATATGTCATACTTTGATGATGAAGCTAAGGAGAAGTATATTCCATATGTTATCGAGCCATCACTCGGTGCAGACAGAGTTACACTTGCATTCCTTTGCTCAGCTTATGATGAAGAAGAGCTTGAAGGTGGAGATGTAAGAACAGTTCTTCACTTCCATCCAGCACTTGCACCTGTTAAGATAGGTATATTACCACTTTCTAAGAAGCTTAACGAAGGCGCAGAAAAGGTATATGCAGAGCTTTCTAAGTACTATAACTGTGAGTTTGATGACAGAGGAAATATCGGTAAGAGATACAGAAGACAGGATGAGATAGGTACTCCATTCTGTATAACATATGACTTTGATTCTGAAGAGGATAATGCTGTAACAGTAAGAGATAGAGATACTATGCAGCAGGAAAGAGTTAAGATAGAAGATCTTAAGGCATACTTTGAAGATAAGTTCAGATTCTAATATCAGTAAAATAAAAGTTTTAAAATATACTGGCATATGATTAGAAAGAGTCAGTGGTTGGTTAATAATATACGCAGGGTTTGTGCATGAGTCATGAATCCTGCGTAATATATATGATACCAGGGTCAAAAGGTCTAAACCCACATGAGCTTGCTCATAGGTGGGGGAGAGTTGTGGGAGTGCTTAGCACGGAACAATTCGTAGGTATTAAAGTCGGGGACATTTGACCCCGACATCATATATATGTTGTTAAGGAAAATGCAGCATTATCAGACGATGTATAAGACAGATATAAAGGCAGAAAATATATGATATGTGCTAAATGTGGAACGGAATATGAAGGCAGTCAGTGTCCTAAGTGCGATGGACCGGTAATAAAGATTAATAACAGTGATTATCTGGCAAGAAGAAAGGCTTATGAGGAAAAACAGGCTAAGCTTAAAAGAAAAGAAGTACCAGGTAAAGATAGAACAGATAGAATTGATAAAACTGAAAAAAAAGATAAGAAAACACATGCTCCTAAGTCTAAGAACTATGATGAAGGGGTATTTGACATAACTAAAGTGGATATGAATCAGGTGGCTGATAAGCTAAAAAAAGGCAGGGATGCCTTTGCTGGCAGCAAAGACAGATTTGCAAAATCACTTGAGGAAAATGCTAAAAAAAACAATAAACAGGCAGATGAAACTACAGGGATTAAGATAAGAAAAGCCGCTAGTTTAAGTATTCCTTATACGAAAGCTGGGATAGCGGCAGCTGTAATTCTTATACTTATAGCTGTAGTAGTGTTTACTGTTAATATAATTACAAAGAAAAACTATAACATATATATGAGCGATGGAAGTAAGATATATGATGTTTCATCACTTGACAGCAGCTATGTATGTGATAAATCAGGCGCTATATTTGCTTTGGATGACGATACATTTTTCACTCCTGAATGGCCTTTGGACATTGATAAAGATAATTCTGTGTTAAATGTTGCAAGTCCTAAGGGAAGTTATTTTGTAACAGATGTGTACGATGCCACAGCTGGTATGTATACATTATATATATGGTCAGATGATGTATGTCTTAAAGCAGCAGAGAATATATATGAGCACAATGTTTATTACATATCTGACAAGGGAACTGTTATATATGAAGAGACTGAAACTATCAATGATAATGGAAAAACAGGGGTCAGGATGTTATCCATGGCAGAAGTAAAAAAAGATAAGTCAAAGGATGACGGATATATATGTGAAGTGAGTACTATAGAAAGAAGTCTTAATCAGGCATATGTATATAGCAGTAAAGATATAATAGTTATTCTTAATACCGATGGACGTCTGTATCAGTATGATTATGACAGAAAGATAACTACAGAGGTTGACTTATATGTTGATAGTGTGAGTGCGCTTGGAAGTTCAACTGGTATGTATATGTCAGGAGCAGAACATCTTAATGCAAAGGATGATGCGGATTCATATATATACAGTGTATCAGAAAACGCCTATTATGTGGAAACTAAGACTGCAAAAGCAACGCTGCTTAAAGGAGTAAGTGGGGCGGGCAATATGTATGTATATGATAAAAAGAATGATTATGTGTACTGGCTTAGTAATAAAAAATTATCATGTGCAAGATTTAAGGATGGAGAAATATCAGATATATTGTTTCTTGAAAATACCGGAAATAATATGAATATGATATATCTTGCAGATACGCAGGAACTCATATATGTAAACGATGCTGCGCAGCTCATAAAGGCTGAAAAAGGTAAAAAAACTTTTATAACAGAAGCTGTGAAAGATGGAAGTCTTTCGCTTGTAAAAAATACAGACGAAGCATTGACATATATATCAGATGGAAAGCAATATTATATTAAGAATGTAACAGCCTCACCAGTTGTGATATGTGAAGCAGGGGAGCTTACCAATACATCTAATACAGGCATTTATAAGAAAAAGATATATTATTATGGTGCGGATGGACAGTTGTATACATGTAACCTTAAAGGAGAATCACAGAATGTTATAGGAAATGTTGAAAGGTTCTTTGTAGGAAGCTATATAAGGTGATAAAATAATAGAATATAAGCTTTTGCATATACATATATAAGTAGTAAATGTATTAAGAGGCAGTTTATATGAAGCATATGTATATGAATACAAGATGTGGATACATGCGTATAATAGCGGGATTGATGGTTATGGTCATGATTATTGTGGCTATAAGCATTAATCCTGCTTTTTATAGTTATGTATGGGCTGAAGATGAAGAATTGAAAGAATCGGACACAGTGACAGCTGGCACAGCAGGTCCTGATATAGATACTCCATCAGCTATACTTATGGAGTCTAAAACTGGCCAGATAATATACGAAAAAGATGCATCAAAGCAGCTTGCACCTGCAAGCATAACTAAGATAATGACACTTATACTTATATTTGATGCATTGGAAAGTGGGCAGATAAAGATGGAAGACCCTGTTACTGTTTCTGAACATGCAGCCTCTATGGGCGGCAGCCAGGTGTTCTTAGAAGAAGGAGAGATACAGAGCGTAAGGACTATGATAAAGTGTATAGCGGTGGCAAGCGCTAATGATGCGTGTGTAGCCATGTCCGAATACATATGTGGTTCAGAAGATGTTTTCGTTGATAAGATGAATGAGAAGGCTGGGCAGCTTGGCATGGAGCAGACACACTTTGTCAACTGCTGCGGCCTTGATGCTGACGGACATACATCAAGTGCAAGAGATGTTGCGCTTATGAGCAGGGAGCTTATAAACAGCCACCCGGAGGTCAAAGAGTTCAGTAATATATGGATGGAAGATATAACACATGTTACGGGAAAGGGTGAAAAAGATTTTACATTGTCAAACACTAATAAGCTTATAAAACAGTATACTTATGCGACAGGACTTAAAACAGGTTCGACAAGCAAAGCTGGCTGCTGTCTTTCAGGAACAGCCATGAAGGATGGAATAGAGCTTATAGCAGTAGTTATGGCAGCACCAACAAGTAAGATAAGATTCAAGGATGCGGTTACACTTCTTAACTATGGATTTAGTGTATGCAGCATATATCAGGATGCAGAGGAGCCTGATATTAAATATGCCGGTGTTGAGGCAGGTGTAAAGGACGAGGTAAGCATTAAAAAAAGTGAAGATTTCTCATACATGTTTCTTGAAAGCTTTAGCGACTCAGATATAAGAAAAGAATACACGGTTGACACAATGATGGCACCTGTACATGAGGGCGATAAGGCAGGAACTATTAATTATTATTATAAGGACAGACTGATAGGCAGTGTTGACCTTATGGCAGCCGAAACAGTTGAGGTGATGGATTATTCAGATTCACTTAGAAAAGTATTAGGGGTTATTACTTTTAAAAAATGCTGATATATGCTATATTATGATGTAAGCGTCAAAAGTATAAAAAGGTAAAATGTATAGAAAGGACAGCTTATGGATTTGTTTGATTATATGCGTGAAAGTAATAAAGAGAATGAATCACCTCTTGCCATGAGGCTAAGACCAAGGACACTTGATGAGGTGGTTGGGCAACAGCATATTGTAGGTAAGGATAAGCTTTTATATCGTGCTATAAAGGCAGATAAGCTGAGCTCGATTATATTCTATGGACCGCCAGGAACTGGTAAAACAACACTTGCCAGAGTTATAGCGAATACAACAAGTGCGGATTTTTGTCAGATAAATGCTACAGTAGCAGGCAAAAAGGACATGGAAGATGTAGTCGAAAAGGCGAAAAATAATCTTGGCATGTATGCAAGAAAGACTATTCTTTTCGTAGATGAGATACACAGATTTAACAAAGGGCAGCAGGATTATCTTCTGCCATATGTTGAGGATGGAACAGTCATACTTATCGGAGCAACAACTGAGAATCCATACTTTGAGGTAAATGGGGCTTTGATATCAAGATCCATTATATTTGAACTTAAGCCTTTAACAAAGGATGATATCAAGGAAATACTAAAGAGAGCTGTCTATGATAAAGAAAGGGGAATGGGCAGTTATAAGGCCCAAATAGATGATGATGCCCTTGAATTTCTTGCAGACATATCTAATGGTGATGCAAGAAATGCGCTAAATGCCATAGAACTTGGGATACTTACAACTGACAGGTCACAGGATGGTATTATACATATTGACATTAAGACAGCAGAACAGTGTATACAGAAACGTGCTATAAGATATGACAAAACAGGTGATAATCATTATGACACAATCTCAGCATTTATAAAGAGCATGAGAGGTTCAGACCCGGATGCGGTAAGTTATTATCTTGCCAAGATGTTATATGCGGGTGAAGATATTAAGTTTATAGCAAGAAGAATAATGATATGTGCAAGTGAGGATGTTGGAAATGCAGATCCTAACGCACTTGTTGTAGCAGTGAGTGCAGCACAGGCAGTTGAGCGTATAGGCATGCCAGAGGCAAGAATAATACTTTCGCAGGCTGCACTGTATGTAGCCTGTGCACCTAAGAGCAATGCGTGCTATATGGCGGTGGATAAGGCACTTGATATAGTAAAGACAACAAAGACACAGCCTGTTCCTGCCCATCTTCAGGATGCTCACTATAAGGGCTCCGCAAAGCTTGGACATGGTGTTGGATATAAGTATGCACATGATTATCCTAATCATTATGTCAGTCAGCAGTATCTTCCAGACGCACTTGTTGATGAAAGCTTTTATTCACCTACTGATAACGGATATGAGAAACATATAAAGGAACATCTTGACAGGATAAGGTCAGAAGCACAAAAATAATAATATTAGGATGTAATATCAGACGTAATATAAAGAAAAGTACCTAAAAGTATATTGTACACATGAATGGAGAGTAAAGGATGAAAGAGTATATTAACCGGCTTTCATTAGGAAAGTTCAGGTATGACATACCAGACATAATAAAGCCCGATGATGTTGTAAGGGCTGATGTATTATGTGGAACATACAGTGAAGAACAACTGCATATTCAGGCAAGTGATGTCATCAAAGGCGTAGTGTACTCTTCTGACAGCCGGGTTGTTATAAAGAATGGGACATTTATAGGCAGAGAATGCAATATAACGTATATAGCTGATGCAAGAGAACTTCAGGATAAAGAGAGCATTGAAGGAAGATTCACAATAGTAAGTGATGCTGGTGAAAAAGATATAGCATATATTATAACAGGTTATAGCATGAAAGCAAAGACAAGTCTTGGTATGGGAGATGATCTGTTTCATTTTACGAATATTGTCCAGAAGTCAAGGGAAGAAGCAGCTGTTTTATACAGGTCAGAAAGCTTTAAGAGTATATTTTTAAAAAATGATGAGAATCTCATTAATCTATATGAAAGTCTGTATGACAGTGAAAATGTATACGAATCCATGGAAGAATTCTTAATAGCAATTAAGAAAAAATCACCACTTACATTTAAGATGGATACACAGACAAGAACATACAGTCTTTCACAAGAAGGTGAGAAGGACAGTCTGATTATAGAAAAAAGCGGATGGGGATATATAGAGCTTGAAGTAGAATGTGATGCAGACTATATCAAGATGAAGCGAGGAACACTTAACTCAGATGATTTTGTTGGTGATATATATGAGCTTGAATATCTTATAGATTATAGCCGGCTTCACAACGGAAACAACTATACTTCGATATGTGTACGTTCATATGGCCATGAGGAGCAGATTGACCTAATAATATATAAAGAAAACAAAGAAACTGATATAGATAAGAAAAATGATGGTTTTGATATCCGTATGGAACAAAGAAGTGCCAGAATAGCACTTACGCAGGCTTATATGGCATTCAGAATGAAAAGAATAGACCGTGAACAGTGGATATCAGATACAGGAAAAATGCTTACAAGAGTCCGTGGATTGAAAGAATCGGACATAGTTTTCGATGTGTTTCAGGCAGGACTTGATTTTATAGCTGGCAATGTGTTTGATGGAAAACAGATACTTGAAAACATTAAAGATAAGATATTGACAGATGTAAGCAGTCATGTTGAGTTATACTGTCTTTATCTGTATGTGAGCACACTTGAAAGAAAGGATGCACTATATACATCTGATGTGTCACAGATAGTCAGCAGATATTATGACAATGGTTATGATACATGGGTCCTTTTATGGATATTGTTTTATATAGATGGACAGATAGAGCACAATAAGAGTATAAAGCTTATAAGAATCAAGGATTCCTTTAATAACGGATGTACAAGTCCTGTTATGTATATTGAAGCATTAAATATATATAACGAACAGCCTGACCTGTTAAGGGTTATGAACAGATTTGAAATACAGGTAATATCTGAGGGCATAAAATATGGTGTTATATCAGAAAGGCTTGCAAGACAGGCAGCAGAGGTTATTGGAAATGAAAAAACAGCTGGAATGTCAGACATAGAGCTGTTAAAAAGACTATATGAAAGCTATGAGGAGGATAACATCCTTGAGGCACTTATAGTTCATATGATAAGGACAGGTATTGCAGATGAAGAAAGCTTCACATATTATGAGAAGGCAGTGCTTCGGGGTATCAGAATAACAAGGCTTTACGAGTTTTATATGGCAAGCATTAAGAAAGACATAAAGTTAAGACTTCCTAAGATTGTGCTTATGTACTTTACCTATGATTCAGGAGTTAATTATTCCTGGAAATCATATCTATATGCTAATATAGTATACAATAAGGAGCTGTATAAGGAGCTATATGATTCATATAAACATATAATAGAGTTATATGTTTATGAACAGTTAAAGCAGGAAAATATTGACAGCAATCTTGTGTATCTTTACAAGAAGTTCATAAAACCACAGCTTGTTAAAAATGATACTGCAGCATTTTTAGCAAAACTTAAGTTTATGTATCATATAACATGCTTTGATGAAGATGTTAAAGCAGTTATGGTAAAGTATAGCCAGATACAGGAACCTGTAATATATGAGCTTACAGGGAAAGATACTTATATTCCGCTATATACTAAAGAATGTTCGCTTGTATTTATATGCAATGATGGGCGTAAAAGAAAAAAGACAGTTGATTATGAGATAGAGAAAATATTTGAAGAGCCGGGTGATATGTCTGAGTATGACCAATACGATATAGACGATAAATATATCACTATATATAAGGTGGAGTACTACAGAAGAAAACATATATATAAAATGTATACACTCGAATTATATAAGCTGGCGCTTAGTGTTGAAGGAATATCAGAACAGTATAGAAAAAAACTGAATTCATGGATGATAGAGTTCTATCTGGAATACTATAATGCAGAAAGTTTTACAGATGAATACAAGCAGCTTGATACATATAACCTGTCAGTGAGAGATAGTGCATGTCTTGTGAAAATACTTATAGATTATGGCATGTATTATGAGGCAAGGCAGCTTATTGATAAATATGGATATGCAGATGTAGATGCGACAAAGCTTTTTATGTTTATGGTTCATGAGCTTGAAGCATCGGTTAATGAAGAAGAATATAAGAACAAAATATCAGAATATGTATTTAAAAAGCATCTTTATAATGAATCACTGCTTACGTATATGGTGGAGCATTATAACAGTACAAACACTGATATGTATGTTTTATGGAAAACATCAAAGGAGTTTGGTGTGAATGTTGATTCGCTGTCAGAAAGAATAATATCCCAGATGATGTTTACCAATGTATATTCAAATAGATTAGCAGAGGTTTTTGCAGATTATTATAATAATGTGGCTGGATATTCGATTGTTAAGGCATATGCAGCATATAATTCATATAACTATGTTATAAAGAATAAGAAAGCAGATCCGGTTATATTTAAAGTTATAGAAAGAGCATATAAGGATAAAATAGGACTGCCATTATTATGCTATATTGCATGGCTTAAGGAAAAGTCATTGGAACTGTCATTATTGAATGAATCAGACATAAAGAAAACAGCACAGTCTATTTTGGATGAATTATGTGAAAAAGAACTTATATATAACTTTTATAAGAAATTCAATGGAATACTAAGCATACCATATAATGCGTATGGATTAACTGTTATAGAATATTTCGGCATTCCGGATAGAAAGGTGGAACTGCATTACCGCATCAATGATGACAGGGAGTATAAAACAGTAGTTATGAAAAGTGATATATGTGGAATATTTACATATAAGCTTTTAATGTTTTATGACGATAAAGTTACATATTATTTTACAACATCAGATGGAGAAAAAACAAAGGAATACAACATGGTATGTGATGATATTCCAGCACAGGATGCCGGCAAAAGATTAGATGCCATCAATGAATGCCTTGCCAGTGAGGAACTGCATGATATGGTTACATTGAAGAAGCTGATGAACAGTTATGTTACAAAGGCTTACGTTTCAGAAGAGATATTTAAGAAAATAGACTAGTGTTACTTACGAAACGATGTACTAGATAAAAACAGAATGGAGAAGTGCATGAAAGACCAGGGACTGATAATTGGAATTGAATATGATAAATCAGTGATACAGGCTTGTGTTTATGATATGAGGGCAGGCATACCTGTTGCATGCGATGAAGTAAGCGGGCTTTCAATAGCAGATGCCATCAGAAGAATATTGGGCAGATATAATGTGGATGAGATTGACAGTCTGTGTGTTAAGTCAGGATTATCTGATATAGAAGAGCTTAATGATATAAGTAATCAGATAAATTCACTTGGGATAAACGAGAACCAGTACATGATCACAGGTTCTATACAAAGCTTTGCTTATTATGCGTATTCACAGCAGAAAGAACTGTATAAGTCTGGAGTAGTCCTTATGGATTATGATGGACAGGTTATTAATATATACAGGCTTTCATATAATACAGCTGATGGTGTGCAGTATATAGTATCAGCTCATGAACAGTATACGATAGATTCGCAGAGCGGCATGTCAGATAAGAAACTGGTTGAGTATGTGTCAGATTATTTTTCAAGGAATACAGCATCATCAGTATATCTTACAGGAAAAGGTTTTGATGTGAAAAAACTGCCAGATGGACTTTCAAAGGTGCTTGTGAATGGCAGAAAAGCTTATATAGGTCAGAATCTGTATGTAAGAGGAGCCTGCTATGCAGCATATGAGAATATATACCATGATATATTTGATAACGTGACTCTGCTAGTAGATGGATGTATAAAGGTGAATATAGAAACTGACATAAATGAACGTGGAAAAGCTATGAGGTTCCGCATAATAAAGATGGGTACCGAATGGTATATGGCACGCAGAAGCGTGGATTTTATCATAGAAGATATGACAACCCTGGCTTTAAAGCTGATCACAGCTGATGGAAAATGTACTGATAAAATAATAGATATAAGCAGCATACCTTATCGTGAGGGAAAGACAACAAGGATAAGAATGGATATATATGCAGTATCACAGGACAAATGTATGCTGACTATTAAGGATCTTGGATTCGGGGAAATGTTCAGGACATCCGGCAGAGTTATAACAGAGGAAATAGATTTAAGTGAGGCATGCTTATGAGTACGATGATTCTATGCAGGGATAAATTAGCAGTCAATCCTTTATATATCAGCTGTTCTGATGTCAGATTATATTCAAATGAGGAGTTGTGCTACTATATTTATAACAATATATATATAATAACAAATGATTTTATAAGTGATGAGCTTATACATTTTTTAAGGTATGAGACAAAAGATATGGCACTTGCAGACAGAGTTGAACAGATGAAAAAAAGTGATGCAGGTCTTGCAGCTATTCTTGTTACTATATTAAAGTCAGTTGATTATTATTCGATAAGCCAGATAGATAAGATAAGTGAAATACTAAGTACACTGGACAGTCAGAATGTGTATGAGCGTTTAAGGTCAAGGGCTGATACATATCTTGACAGAAAGAGATATTTTAAGGCAATAGATTGTTATAAGCAGATAATAAAAGAGTATAAAAATGATGCACCAGGTGCATTTACAGCCAGGATATATCATAATACGGGAGTGGCTTATGCGGGTATGTTTATGTATGACAAAGCAGCCGAAAGCTTTAAGCTGGCTTATGAAACAGGACAGTATTCAGAAAGTTATGATGCTTATCTGGCAGCAAAATATTTTGACGAAAGAAACAAAGAACTTATAGTTGAGGATGTATCTGACAGAGAGCTTGCGGTAAGAAAGCACATAGAAAGTGTTATGGATAACGCCAGATATCAGGAAGAGTATAGAAAGCTTGAAGAGCTTGTAAAAAGAAAAGAGCATGGTGACGTTGCATATTATCATAAGGCCGTAAAAGATATACTTAGCGGCTGGAAGGATGAATACAGAGGTTACAGTGCGCGTGATAATTAGAAGGATATTAAGCTGTGATAATGTTCAAGAGGATAGCATGAATTGCGAGGTGATAAACAGGTGGGATTGTTCGATGTTATAAAAAATGGCTACGATAAGGATGATGATTTAAAAGATCTTGAAGAGCTTATGTATGATAATTCTAAAGAAGCAGGCAATAAAATGTCTATAAATGATATGATTAAAAGCTTTGAGCTTAATGAATCAGATAAAACATCAAAAGAAGAAGAGACTTCTGATTACAAGGAACTGCTTGAGAGTATGCGTAATAATAAAGAAGAAGACGGACCTTCCGGACTGGCGGAAAAAACAAGAAAACAGCAGGAAAGTGTTCAAAGAGAAGAAGAAAAATATGATAATCTTCTTAATACACTTCAGACTCAGACGCTTATCAGGAAAGTAGATGATGTAACAAGGAGCAAGGGAAAAGATAGTCAGAATTCCAAAATAAAATCAACTGATCCAGATACTTATGAAAAATCAGAAAAGAGCAGGCAGAATATTAATACTATAATAGAAACTGATATAGACAGAGAACTTGAACTAAAGCAGGCAGAGCTTGATGCTGTAAGTACAACAGGTTTTAATGGTGATGATATAGGAAGCTTTATAAAAAGCCAGTGCGATATATGTGAAGAGGCTGCCCGGTTCATAGAAAATGCCAGAGTTGAATATGACAGTGTGACTGATTATTATGAGGATATACAGAAAATAGAAAATGCACCTGCTGATATAAGCAGAGAGCTTGTTATGGTGGCAGACAGAGTTGATAATCTGTCGGTAGACAGACGTATATTAAATACACCTGATAGCAGATTATCAAACAATGCATACAGAAATATGGAGATGTATGAGGCTGAATTTCCAGAGGCTGTCGCTAAGCTTCGCAGCACAGAGGATGACAGGAACACAATCGCCAGAGATATAAGAATGGTTAAAACAGAGCGTTCTATGTACAGGATGGAAGCTAAGGAACTTGTGAATAAACAGTTGAGGATAAAAGGCTATGCACAGCTTATATGTGGCCTGTTAGCAGCGATATTTGCTGTGTTTATGGTGATTATGGCAGTGACAGATGGAAAAGATAATATAGGTGCATTTATAACTGTAGTACTTCTTGCCGGAGTTATGGCACTCGGACTGTATGCATATCTTAAGTCGATAGAAAGAAAGGTATATGTAACGGAAATAAAACTTAACAAAGCAACAGCGCTTCTTAATAAAATAAAGATAAGGTATGTAAATGCTGCCAACGTACTTGATTATCAGTACAATAAATATAATGTTAAGAGTGCATACGAGCTTGAACAGAAGTATCAGGCATATATAGAGATGAAAGAAGAACAAAAAAAGATGCTTGAAGTCACAGGAAATCTTACAAGTGCAGAGGCAGATCTTATGCATATACTTGGAAGGCTTGGGGTTATAGATACACATGTATGGATAGCACAGGTAAAAGCGATACTCAATCCTAAGGAAATGGTTGAAGTAAGACACAATCTATCAGTAAGAAGACAGAAGTTAAGAAAGCAGATAGAATATAATGAGAACAGAATTGAAGATGCAAAAAATAACATTAAAAATATAACGAGGAATAATCCGGCTTATGCTAAGGATGCAATGGAGATTCTGGAAAAATACTTGCCAAAACTATAAGTTGTGTTACAATTAAGAATGGCTTTTTGTAAAAAGAGATTAATATTCCGAATTAAGAAATATGACGCATATCAGGTGCGTAGTGTCAGAATGGAGGATAAGATGAAAGAGAAACTTGATGCAATCAAAGAAAGTGCTTTATCTCAGATTAGAGCAACTGATTCTCTTGAAAAGTTAAACGATATCAGAGTTGCTTTTCTTGGAAAGAAAGGTGAACTTACAGAAGTATTAAAGAGCATGAAAGAAGTAGCACCGGAAGACAGACCAAAGATAGGCCAGATTGTTAACGAGACAAGACAGGCTATCGAGGAAGTGTTAGATGCCGCAAAGAAGGATCTTGCTGCAAAGAAGAGAGAGCTTCAGATGAAGTCAGAGGTTATAGATGTTACACTTCCTGCAAAGAAAGCAGAATTAGGACATAAGCATCCTAACACTCTTGCACGTGAAGAGATAGAAAAAATATTTATCGGTATGGGTTATGAAGTAGTAGAAGGACCAGAAGTTGAATATGATCATTATAACTTTGAACTGCTTAACATACCTGCTAATCACCCTGCAAAGGATGAACAGGATACATTCTACATTAATGATAAGATAGTACTTAGAACACAGACATCACCTGTTCAGGCAAGAGTCATGGAAAAGGGAAAGCTTCCTATCAGAATGATATCACCAGGACGTGTATACAGAGCAGATGAGGTTGATGCAACACATTCTCCTTGCTTCCATCAGGTAGAAGGTCTTGTTATTGATGAGAATATAACATTTGCAGATCTTAAGGGAACTCTTGCAGAGTTTGCAAGGGAACTTTTTGGACCAGATACAAAGGTTAAGTTCAGACCACATCATTTCCCATTCACAGAGCCAAGTGCAGAGATGGATGTAAGCTGCTTTAAGTGCGGTGGTAAGGGCTGCCGTTTCTGTAAGGGTGAAGGCTGGATAGAGATTCTTGGCTGTGGTATGGTTCACCCACATGTATTTGAGATGTGTGGAATAGATAAAGATAAGTATACAGGTTTTGCATTCGGTGTTGGTCTTGAAAGAGTAGCACTTCTTAAATATGAAATCGACGATATGAGATTATTATATGAAAACGACACAAGATTCTTAAAGCAGTTTTAGTTAATATATATATTTATATATATGCTGCATGGAAGGTTGTGCAATGTAATGTATATATGCATATAAAGTAAATAAGCCCTGTACAGTCAGATTATCATATTGTGGCTGTTTAGTATATGGGCAGGAATGGAGATTAGTATGGATACATCTATTAAATGGATAAAGGACCTTGTTCCAGGTTTAGAGTGTACAGATCAGGAATTCAGAGATGCTATGACTCTTTCAGGTACTAAGGTAGAATGTTTTAACAGACTTGACAAGAATCTTGAGAAGATAGTTGTAGGTCAGATTCTTTCAGTTGAGAGACATCCTGATGCAGACAAGCTTGTAGTTTGTCAGGTTAATGTTGGAGATGAAACAGTTCAGATTGTTACAGGAGCACCTAATATTGTTCCTGGAACAAGTGGACAGAAGGTACCTGTAGTTCTTGACGGAGGACGTGTAGCAGGAGGACATGATGGAAGTCCGCTTCCAGAGGATGGAATAAAGATTAAAAAGGGTAAGTTAAGAGGTGTAGAATCATGTGGTATGATGTGCTCTATTGAAGAGCTTGGTTCTTCAAGAGAATTCTACCCTGATGCAGCTGAGAATGGTATATATATATTCGGTGATGACGCTGTTGTTGGTTCAAGTGCAGTTGAATACCTTGGTCTTGATGATACAGTGTTTGAATATGAGATAACTAACAACCGTGTAGACTGCTATAGCATACTTGGTATTGCAAGAGAGGCAGCAGCTACATTCAGAAAACCATTTACACCACCTGAAGTACATGAGTCTGGCAACGATGAAGATGTTAATGATTATATTAAGGTAGATGTTCAGGCAGCAGATTTATGCAGAAGATATACAGCAAGAGTTGTTAAGAATATAAAGCTTGCTCCATCACCAAAGTGGATGCAGCACAGACTTATGACAGCAGGCATCAGACCTATCAATAATATAGTAGATATCACTAACTATGTAATGACTGAATATGGTCAGCCTATGCATGCTTATGATTATGATACTATTGCTGGCAGAAAGATAATAGTAAGAAGAGCAGAGGATGGTGAAAAGTTCGTAACACTTGATGGACAGGAAAGAATACTTGATTCTGATGCACTTCTTATATGTGATGGAGATAAGGCTGTAGGTTTAGCAGGTATCATGGGTGGAGAAAACTCTATGATAACAGATGATGTTAAGACAATGCTTTTTGAAGCAGCTACATTTGATGGTACTAACATAAGAAAATCCGCTAAGAAGATAGGCTTAAGAACAGATGCAGCAGGTAAGTTTGAAAAGGGACTTGACCCAGAACTTGCACTTGAAGCCATGAACAGGGCATGTGATTTAATAGAACAGCTTGGCGCTGGTGAAGTAGTCGGTGGAGTTGTTGATGTGTATCCTGCTCCAGTGGCTAAGAAGAGAATAGCCTTCGAGCCAGCTAAGTATAATGCACTTCTTGGAACAGATGTATCCAGCAAGGATATGCTTGAATACTTTACAAGACTTGAAGTTGAATATGATGAAAAGAATAATGAGCTTATAATACCTACATTCAGACAGGATCTAAACAGAGATGCAGATATAGCAGAGGAAGTTGCAAGATTCTTCGGATATGATAATATCCCTACAACTCTTCCTAAGGGTTCTACAACTATGGGTAAAATCACATTTGAAAGAAGCATAGAAGATGTTGCAGGTGAAGTGGCACAGTTTACAGGCTTCTCACAGGCTATGACATATTCCTTCGAGAGTCCTAAGGTATTTGACAAGCTTAAGCTTGCAGAGGATTCAGAGTATAGAAAGGCAGTTGTGATATCTAATCCATTAGGAGAGGATTTCTCTATCATGAGAACAATTCCAGTTAATGGTATGCTTTCATCACTTTCAACTAACTTTAACAGACGTAACAAGAATGTTAAGTTATATGAGTTAGCTAAGGTGTATATTGCTTCTGATGACAAGAACGAGCTTCCAGACGAAAGAGTTATGTTTACTCTTGGTGCTTTCGGAGAAGTAGATTTCTTCTCTATGAAGGGTGTTGTGGAAGAATTTCTTGAAAGAATCGGCATGAAGAATAAGCCAGAATATGATCCTGCAGCAGGAATTTCGTTCCTTCACCCAGGTCGTCAGGCAGATATCATATATGATGGTACTAAGATAGGTTATATTGGCGAGTTACATCCAGATGTAGCAGATAACTATGCTTTAGGAGAAAGAACATATCTTGTTGTTATTGATCTTGCAACAGTAACAGGAATGGCCAGCTTTGACAGAAAGTTTAATGGCATAGCAAAGTTCCCAGCAGTAACAAGAGATATTAGTATGGTTATGCCTAAGTCAGTGCTTGTTGGAAACGTAGAAAAGATTATTGAAAAACGTGCGGGTAAGATACTTGAAAGCTATAAGCTGTTTGATATATACGAAGGTGCCCAGATTAAGGATGGCTATAAGTCAGTAGCATATTCAATCTCATTCAGGGCAAAGGACAGAACACTTGAGGATAAAGATATCTCCCCTGTTATGGAAAAGATATATAAAGACTTAAGCGATGCCGGCATAGAACTCCGTATGTAATGTAATAGGCCAAAAGAAAAAGGAAGCGGCTGCGAAGCAGACATTTACTTTTTCTTGGCCATTAACGAACGAATAGTCATGCGAAGCAGGACGAAAGAGCGCGAAGCGCGGATTCGTGAGTATAAACGAGCCAAAAGAAAAAGGCGAACGAAATTAGAGGAATATTATGGATTTACATGATTTTTATTATGATCTGCCAGAGGAACTGATAGCTCAGGATCCTCTTTCAGATCGTTCAAGTTCAAGGCTGATGGTGCTTGATAAAAACACAGGGGCTATTGAACACAAGATATTCAGGGATATAACAGAATACCTTAAGCCAGGTGACTGCCTTGTTATCAATGATACTAAGGTTATACCAGCCAGACTTATCGGAGAAAAGGAAGGAACAGGTGCTGCCATAGAAGTGCTTTTGCTTAAAAGACTTGAAGACAGGCAGGATACATGGGAGGTTCTTGTTAAGCCAGGTAAAAAGTGTAAGGTAGGAGCTAAGATAGTATTTGGCGGTGGAAAGCTTAAGGGCGAAATCATAGATATAGTAGAGGAAGGAAACAGACTTATACAGTTTACATATGATGGTATATTTGAAGAGATACTTGATGAACTTGGACAGATGCCACTACCTCCTTATATAACACATAAGCTTCAGGATAAAAACAGATATCAGACAGTGTATGCAAAGCATGAAGGTTCAGCAGCAGCACCTACAGCAGGTCTTCATTTTACCAAAGAACTTCTTAAGCAGATAGAAGATATGGGTGTTAAGATTGCAAGAGTCACTCTTCATGTTGGACTTGGAACCTTCAGACCTGTTAAGGTTGAGAATATCTTAGATCATCATATGCATTCTGAATTCTATCAGGTAGACAAGGAAGCCGCAGATATTATAAATAAAACAAAGGCTGACGGAGGAAGAGTTATCGCGGTAGGCACAACAAGCACAAGAACTCTTGAATCAGTAGCTGATGAGAATGGACATATACCAGTTAAGAGTGGCTGGACAGAGATATTCATATATCCAGGTTATAAGTTTAAGGCTATAGATTGTCTTATAACGAATTTTCATCTTCCAGAATCAACACTTGTAATGCTTGTATCAGCACTTGCTGGCAGGGAGAATGTACTTCATGCATACGAAGTGGCTGTTGAAGAAAAATACAGATTCTTCAGCTTTGGTGATGCTATGTTTATAAAATGATGAGATTATAATATGTGAAAAAAACATAAAACTGATCATATAACTTTGACATACAATTATTAATGTGGTAGTATGTCAAAGTTATTGGAATTTATTGAAGTGACGTAATATATGGTAAAACATATATTAAATAAGTTTGTATGAGTAGCACAGATGATCGCGGCTGTGGTGTAAGAACCATAGGTGAGGAAAGTCCGGGCTTCACAGGGCAGGGTGCCGGATAACGTCCGGTGGAGGTGACTCCAAGGCTAGTGCAACAGAAATATACCGCCAGGCAGGAGGTTTTATTAATGTTTTTACATTGGTAGCTTCCGTTGTTCAACAATAGCAGCTCGCTGCTATTGTTATAGACTTAACACTTAAGTGTTAAGTCTATTGGTAAGGGTGGAAAGGCAGAGTAAGAGACTACCGCAGTACTGGTAACAGTGCTGGCTATGTAAACCCCATCCGAAGCAAGACCAAACATAAAGCTATACGGCTGCCCGTCGTGCTTTTAGGTAGGTCGCTTGAGCTTGCTGGTAACAGTAAGACTAGATAGATGATCATCATCAGCCGTTACTGGCTGAACATAACCCGGCTTATAGTGCTGCTCATATTTTTGTCTTGATTAGGTTTGACAGGGATTTTATAAAGGATATGAAAGAGAATAAGGATATAGAGAAGAACGAAAGAAGATTAAGAATTATAAGGGATGCACTGTTTATTGTTATTCCACTGATTATTATAGTTTTCATCTTCTTAACTTACATAAAAGATATTAAAACAATTATAAATGAAGTAGATACACTAAGATATGAAGTGAATAGTGTATTAACAAGTATTAAATCTAATGATTCAGAAATGCTGGAAGCATCGGTTGACCATATAGATGAATCATCTAAGCATATGCAGTATATACTTTTAGAAAAAAAGTGGAAGCTTTTATCACACATTCCATATATAAAAAAATACATAAGGTCAGCTAATACAATCGTTGATATTATTGTTAATGCATCAGATGATGTGTTAAAACCAGGCGTTGAAGTTATGAAACAATATCCGCTTTCGCAGTTGAAATCAGGAGATGGTTTCAGGGTGGATACTATCAATGCGTATCTGGATTATCTTGAGAAAATAGAGCCAGAGATAGAAGATATGACATCAAGTATAAGCCAAGTAAAGGTTACATTCAGCAAATCAGAAAATATATCAAAATATGTTGATAAGTTAAACAGCCTTACTGCTGCGTACAAGGAAAATGGTCAATATATACAGCTTTTCAGGGAATTTATCGGTGATGGAAGCGACAGGATGTATCTTATTGCAGCACAGAATTCTTCTGAGATCAGGGCATCTGGCGGATTTCCAGGTTCATTTGGAACTATAAGGATAGAAAATGGAGTTATGTCTATAGGTGATTTTCAGACTGTATACAAGGTGTTATCAGAAAGAGTGCCAGAAAGTGTGCAGGTTACAGAGCATGAAAAGACTATATTCAGCAGCTGGATGAGACTATCGAGGGATGTCTGTTATAATCCGGATTTTGAAAGAGTTGGAAGCATCTGGGCACACTCATATGAAAGCAGAAATGGCATACATGTAGATGGAGTAATCTCATTGACACCGGTTATCATACAGAAAATACTTAAATATACTGGTGGGGTAACCTTGTCAGACGGTACAGAACTAAATGGTGATAATGCTACTAAGGTTTTACAGAAGGAGCTTTATTATAAGTATCTTAGCAACAGAACTGATACTAACATGAGTAATGCAAATGATTATGTTGATGCTTTGTTTGCAGAAACGGCTAAGCTTGTTATGAGTAAGTTTGTATCAGAATTTGATTATAAAATGATATCACAATATGCACAGATTTTTATAGATGGAGGTAAAGACCGTACTATTCTTATGTGGATGGAGGATGAAAAGGCACAGACATATGTCAGGGAGGCCGGCTGTTCAGGGGAGCTTAACCATGATAAAGAACATCCGCAGGCAGGAGTATACTTCAGTTGTTCATATGCTAGTAAAATGGGATGGTTCATCAATCTTGATACACAGATAGGAGATTCTATGATTAATACTGATGGAAGCAGAACATATGATATGACAGTAGTTATGAGCAATGCTATAGTAAGTGATGATATATATAAAGCAGGAGAATATATACTTGGCGCACAGAATGGTGGAATAAAAGGCTTTATTCATCTGTTTGCTCCTGAAGGTGGAACAATAAGTGATATAACAACTAGTAATTCCATGAAGATGGTACTTGATGAGTATGAAGGTCTGCAGCTTGCTTATAATCTCAATTTTGTCGTTTATGCTGATAAACCTATAACTATAAAGTATAAGGTTACAACAGCTCCTGGGGTGGATGAGCCATTAACAGTAAGTAAAACACCTACATTACAGGAATATAGATAAGATGATTGCTTGGGATTGTGAAGCTGCTTATTGAAGTCAGCGTTTATAGCAAAAACAGGATGTTGTAAAAGAATTCATATTCTTTTGCAACATCCTGTTTTTACATTTGGAATATTATATAAAATACGTTGTATTATTTACCTGTATATTTCTCTTCACAGTACTTGCATCTGTATACCTGTTTTTCAGGGTCTGCAAGAATAAATACCTGATCAAGCTCCTGTTCTATAGAAGTGATGCATCTTGGATTCTTACATTTGATAACATTAGTAATCTGCTTAGGAAGGGAGAGCGTTTTCTTTTCAACGATTTCTCCATTCTTTATAATGCTTACAGTTATGTTGTGATCGATGAATCCAATAGCATCAAGGTCTACAAGATCAAGACCGCCTTCTATCTTGATGATATCCTTTCTTCCCATTTTGCTGCTTCTGGCATTCTTTATGATAGCAACCTGACAGTCAAGTTTTCCAAGACCGAGGTTGTTATATATATCCATAGCCTTTCCTGCTTCGATATGATCCAATACAAAACCTTCATTAAGCTGACCTACATTTAACATATTAATCTGCTGCTAAGGAACATATACCGATATGTATATATCCACATAGCTTTTCCTTTCATTAATTTTTAAAATCATATTTATTTGTTATTTGTCTGTTTTTGGTTTATCATTTGTCTGTTCTTTAGTTAAGACCAAGAAGTGTCATTATAAGTGCCATACGTACATATACACCATACTGTACCTGTTTAAAGTAAGCTGCCCTTGGATCATCATCCACTTCGACAGATATCTCATTAACACGTGGCAGAGGATGAAGAACATACATATTATCCTTGGCAAGAGCCATCTTGGCTGTATCTAACACATAGAAATCCTTCATACGAAGATATTCATCCTCAGAGAAGAAACGTTCTCTCTGGACACGTGTCATATATAGGATATCAAGCTGTGGTATAGCTTCTTCAAGGCTTTCAACTTCTATGAATTCTGCGTTGTTAGCAGACAGTACATCATCTCTGATATAATCAGGGATTCTTAACTCTTTAGGAGAGATAAGTACGAATCTTACGTTGCTATATCTTACAAGAGAGTTGATAAGAGAGTGAACAGTTCTGCCGAACTTTAAATCGCCACACAGACCGATAGTGAAGTTATCAAGAGATCCTCTTAATTCTCTTATAGTCATAAGATCTGTAAGTGTCTGTGTTGGGTGCTGATGTCCGCCATCACCTGCGTTTATAACAGGTATAGAAGACTTGCTTGCTGCAACCATAGGTGCGCCTTCCTTAGGATGTCTCATAGCACATATATCAGCATAGCAAGATATAACCCTGATTGTATCTGACACACTCTCGCCCTTAGAAGCTGAACTTGAGTTAGCAGAAGAAAAACCTAATACAGAACCCCCAAGGTTAAGCATTGCTGACTCAAAACTAAGACGGGTTCTAGTACTAGGTTCATAGAATAAAGTTGCTAATTTCTTTCCATCACATACGTGACTGTATTTCTTAGGATCCTTTGAAATGTCTCTGGCAAGATCAAGAAGATCTGTTAACTCGCTGACACTTAAATCCAGTGGACTAAGTAAATGTTTCATCAATTGTTCCTCCGTGTGCTGTTGTTATGTTTAGCGTTATCTGACTTCATAATAAGAAAAGTGATTAAAAATAATCATCATACTGATAGCCAGTAACATTTACATATATATTACTATTATTTAACATAATTCTCAATTGTTATTTTGAAAAAAATGTGATAAAATTGTAAACATTATTAATAAGTATAATGACCAGTATAATCAGACTAAATTAAAGATAGGTGTAATCTTATTATATAGGTTTAACATAGGAATGGAGGAGTAGTTTATATGTCAAAGATAATATTAACAGGAGACAGACCAACAGGCAAGCTTCATCTTGGCCATTATGTGGGTTCATTAAAGAGAAGAGTTGAACTTCAGAATTCAGGAGAATTCGAGAAGATATTCATAATGATAGCTGATGCGCAGGCTCTTACAGATAATGCAGATAATCCTGAAAAGGTTCGTCAGAATATAATAGAAGTAGCATTAGATTATCTTTCAGTAGGTATTGACCCAGCTAAGTCTAATATATTCATACAGTCACAGATTTCACAGCTTACAGAGCTCACATTCTATTATATGAATCTTGTTACAGTATCAAGACTTCAGAGAAATCCAACAGTTAAATCAGAGATTCAGATGCGTAACTTTGAGGCAAGTATTCCAGTTGGATTCTTCTGTTATCCTATAAGCCAGGCTGCAGATATAACAGCCTTTAAGGCAACCACAGTTCCAGTAGGTGAAGATCAGGAACCTATGATAGAACAGACAAGGGAGATAGTAAGAAAGTTTAATTCAGTATATGGTGAGACGTTAGTTGAGCCTGAGATTCTTCTTCCACAGAACCAGGCATGTTTAAGGCTTCCAGGTACAGACGGAAAGGCAAAGATGAGTAAATCACTTGGAAACTGTATATATCTGTCAGATAGTGCTGATGATGTGAAGAATAAGGTAAGAGGCATGTATACAGATCCAGACCATATTAAGGTTAGTGACCCAGGCAAGATAGAAGGCAACACAGTATTTACATATCTTGATGCTTTCTGTACAGATGAGGATTTTGCTTTATTCCTCCCAGAATACAATAATCTGGATGAACTTAAGGAACACTATAAGAGAGGTGGTCTTGGTGATGTCAAGGTTAAGAAGCTTCTTACAGAGGTACTTAACAAGGAATTAGAGCCTATAAGAAACAGACGTCATGAGTACGAAAAGGATATACCAGAAGTATACCATATCTTACAGGAAGGCACTAAGAAAGCATATGAAGTGGCAGAACAGACACTTAACGAAGTGAAGGCTGCTATGAAAATAAACTACTTTGATGATGCTGAGCTTATTAAGCATCAGGCTGAAAAATATAACGGACAGTAGAATAAAACTTAGCCGGATATACTAGGAATAGATGAAACCGAAAAAGAAGAATTAAAGAAAAAATGTAAAAATTCTAATGTTATAATAAAGAATAATTATAAAAGCTACATCAAAGATATAGTATATCCGATGTAGCTTTTAGTTTAGTATGAAAAATGTTTATAAATTAAATATGTTATAGTGATGAATAAAACCACATTACAGTTTTTTAATAACCATGTTATTAGGGCGCGATACCTTGATTTCCTTGCCATTCATAACTATAAGACCTTTTTTATAATCTACTGTAAAGATAGTGATAGAGCTGCCCTCGTTATTCATAGACATGAGGTGCTTATTATCAGGAAAAAGACATACATATTTAGGATAATCGCCACTTACAGGAAGTGAGTTAAGAGTAACAATCTTTCCTGACTTCTTATCAACAGAATATATTGTAGCAGTGTTATCGCCAGCATTAGAGCAGATAAGATTGTTGCCGTTATTGGCAAATATTATATCAGAGGCAGCACTGTTTGACTTGTGGTCACGTCTTACAGTAAATATGTTTTGAATCATCTCAAAACGGGTTTTATCTGAATCCTTGTCATAAGAATATACATTGATATAATTCTTTAATTCACATACGACATAAGCATATTTTCCATCTTCTGAGAATATCATCTTTCTAGGGGCTGATTCCTGCTGTGAACGGATTATATCAAACAGCTTAAGCTTGCCGGTTCTGTGGTTGAACTCATATAACTTAATCTGATCAATACCAAGATCACACGCACATAACAGATCTTCATCAGGTGTGAAGCATGTGTTGCTTACGTGAGGACGGAAATTGCGTTCTGCAACGCTGCCCATGCCTTTGTGGAACACCTCGTCAGCAATACTGCCAACAGAACCATCAGCATTTACGTGCATGACAGTGATCTTACCGTCATGATAACCAGATACTACAAGGAAATTGTTGGCCTTAGTAACTGATATATGACAACCTCTCATACCGTTTATAGATGCGACATTCATAAGCTCAAGGCTTCCATCTTCGGTGATGGCATAGGCTGATACACCCTGGTCGCATATGGCATATAGGAATCTTTTGTCATGTGAAAGAGTTATATAAGAAGGGTTATCAATAGGTACTTCGCAGCGTTCATATATACGTCCCTCCTCAACATCACAATCGTATATATGTATACCTTTACTGCTCTCATGGGTGTAACTTCCCACATAAGCAACGTAATTATCTTTCATAGTAACCTCCAATCATTATCGCAAGAACTAAAAATATATGTATATATTAGCATTTTTCTTTGTGTTTATCAAGGCAGACATTTACAAGTACGATATCTTTACCAATCGATTTTATACAATGAAATGGAATGACATACACGAACTCCCTTCCAAAGACACCACATAGCCTGGCAGGACCAGGAACTATGATTGAGTTGATGCAGCCGTTAGATGGCTCGAAATCTATGTCGATAACACATCCAAGAATCCGGCAGTCATTTTCATTGATGACCTGTTTGTTTTTAAGATCATACATTTTCATACAGATTAAAAACTCCTTTCCTACGTTTTGCCTTCTGCAGGTGTTTTGTATCAGTCGCGGCTTTGCATTTTTGTGTCCTTATTAAAATAGTATGCTGATACACGCAGAAATGTGAAAACATGAGTGAATTATCAAAATATAAAGATAAAATGAATATATTGTGAAAGAAATAAAGTATATATTTACATAAAAGCTTTTTATGGTAGAATGATAATATAATTATGATGTCGGAGGCAAAAACTCTGATACAAAAAAATATGGAGGATTTGATATATGTATTATTTTTATGATGCAACATATATACTTGTGCTTATAGGTGCAGTTATAAGTATCATAGCATCTATGAATGTTAAGTCAACATTTAGCAGATACAGTAGGAATAACTACAGAACGAATATGACAGGTGCACAAGCAGCAAGTGAAATACTAAGGGCAGCCGGGATTACAGATGTCAGGATAGAAAGAGTGAGCGGAAATCTAACAGACCATTACTCGCCTAAGGAAGGAGTGTTAAGGTTATCAGATAGCGTATATGATGTTAATACGGTGGCAGCTGTTGGTGTAGCAGCACATGAATGTGGACATGCGATGCAGTATGATCAGGATTATTTTCCTATTAAGATAAGATCAGTTGTTATTCCGCTTGCTAATATAGGTTCATCTTTATCATGGCCAGTCATATTGTTAGGACTTATATTCGGAGCAACCGGGCTTATGCAGATAGGTGTTCTGTTATTCTCGCTCGTTGTTATATTCCAGCTTCTTACACTTCCGGTAGAATTCGATGCATCAGCAAGAGCACTTAGAACACTTCGTGACAGAAATATGCTTGCAGGACGTGAACTCTCAGGAGCAAGGCAGGTACTTACAGCGGCAGCACTCACATATGTTGCAGCACTTGTTACATCTGTACTTCAGTTATTAAGACTTGTGCTGATAACCAGAAGAAATGACTGATTGACGTGAGTGTATTTGGGTATGATGAAAAATTAGAAAAATGTGGATATTAAAGGCAATAACTATAAGTAAATATACATGAGTAGCAATTTAAAGATGCAAGTGAACAATTGGCAGGAATATCATAAGATATTTTTGCAAATTGAATACTTGCATCTTTTTATGTATAATAAAGCGGTCATATATTTTATGCATAAAATATATGCAACGTAAATAAAATCTACAAAAGTATTGATATGGAAAATTATATCCTATAGGAATAAGTCGTTTTTGTTGTAAAATGTGACAAAAAACACTTAAATATTCATTAAAAATATGTTACAATGCACTTAATAAAAAACATAATCAACTGACTATGTACAATTTATAACTTTAGTACTATACTAATAGTACAGAAGTACTCACACACACCAAAATGGGGGATAAGAGACGATTGCAATATATATCATATAGTAATAGAATCTAGGAGCAGTTGATTATTGCATTTACATTATTAAAGAGGGGTTGTTATGGAAACATATTCATACACAGCAGTTGCAAAGGATGGCAAGGATAAAAAGGGTCAGATAGAAGCAGAAACAAGAGATGAAGCTGCAAGAAAGTTAAAAGAGCAGGGGCTTACACCTATGTCTATCAAGACACAGACAGCACTTGATAAGGATATAGAACTTCCTTTTCTTACTAAGAAGAAAGTTAAGCCAAGAGATATGAGTGTATTCTGCAGGCAGTTTGCAAGTATACTTAATGCTGGTGTCAGTGTTGTTAACGCTCTTGAGATGCTAGCAGAGCAGACAGAGAATAAGAATCTTAAGAAAGCTATTATGGATGCCCAGTCGGGTGTAGAAAAGGGTGAAACATTATCAGATTCCATGAGACAGGATTCTGGCATATTCCCATCTATTCTTATAGATATGGTTAAAGCAGGTGAGTCATCAGGTAGTCTTGAGAATGCTCTTACGCGTATGGCTATACAGTTTGAGAAACAGGCTAAGACACAGGGCATAGTTAAGAAGGCTATGATGTATCCATGCGTGCTTCTTGTGGTTATGGTTGGCGTAATCATAGTTATGTTAACATTCGTTATACCGAACTTTGTATCCATGTTTGAGGATCTTGAATCAGATCTGCCATTTATGACCAAGGCAGTACTTTCTATGAGTGATGCGGTTATGAATTACTGGTACATAATAATAGCGGTTATAGCGGCTATAGTAGTTGGATATAAGATGTATGTAAAGACTGATGCAGGAAGACATTCGGTAGATAAGCTTAAGCTTAAGATTCCTGTATTTGGAGTTCTTCAGACAAAGACAGCCTGTGCAAGCTTTGCAAGAACACTTAGTACACTTCTTCAGGCAGGTATGCCTATGATAGAAGCTATAGATATAGCAGCCTCTACTATGACGAATGTCATGTATAAGGATGCACTTATGAAGGCTAAGAGTGGTGTTGCCCTTGGACTTCCACTATCAAACCAGTTAAAGGCATCACAGATATTTCCACCTATGATAGTTCATATGGTAGGTATCGGCGAGGAAACAGGTAACATAGAAGAAATGCTTACTAACTCAGCAGGCTATTATGAGGAAGAGGTTGAAGTGCAGACACAGACACTTACAGCGCTTATGGAGCCGGCTATCATAGTTATCATGGCACTTGTAGTTGTAGTACTTATACTTTCTATATACCAGCCTATGATACAGCTTTACAACACATTGGGATAGGTACATATATAAGCATGTATATGATCAGTATGACGGTGAAAAGTCACACTGAATTATATAAATATTTTATTATCAAAGGGAGATAAAGAACATGAAAAAGACACAGAAAAGACTTGGTAACAAGGGTTTCTCTTTAGTTGAGCTTATCGTTGTTATCGCAATTATGGCAGTACTCGTTGGTGTACTTGCTCCAACACTTATTAAGAATGTTGAGAAATCAAGGGAATCAACAGATATGCAAAATCTTGATTCAATAAAAAATGCAGTTGTGACAGTTATGAGTGAAGAAAAAGTTAATACAGATGTTATGGCTGCAATGTCAACAAATGATAGTATAACATATAGTTTAGGAAAAGGAAAAGAAGCTAAATTCGACTCAATAACAACGACATCATTAAAGGATGCGTTACAGGAAACAATTACATCTTCTATTGCCATGAAGTCTTCAAATGCTAAGGCAGATACTGCAAATGTATATATTGAGATAGAAAAGACAGGAAAAGTTACAGTGTTTGTATCAACAGATAATAAGATTGAAAATGCAATTTCATGTAAGAATACAAAAGATTCTAATGGTAATGCTGAAAAATTAATTGCTCAGTAAAATGTTCATTAAATAGATCTTGTGAACATAAAAGAGTTTAAAGGAAACAAAACCATGCAATACGAACTACCAATCTACGTCATAATATTCCTCTACGGTATCGTAATAGGAAGCTTTTTGAACGTACTTATATATAGATTACCATTAAAAGAGAATATAGCGACGGAGAGTTCGCATTGTATGTCATGTGGTCATAAACTCCAGTGGTACGATTTAGTGCCACTGGTAAGCTACATGATACTAGGCGGAAAGTGCCGTTATTGTAAGACAAAGATATCACCACAGTACCCGGTTATAGAGGGAATTAATGGTGCTATGTATGTCATCATATTTTTAGTGAATGGACTGAATATCATATCAGGTCTGATGTGTCTGGTATTCTCGATGTTTCTTGTTATAACAGTTATAGACGAGAGAACACAGGAAATACCATTTGCACTTAATGTAGTAATAGGAGTCCTCGGTATAATAAGAATACTTTTTGACAGAGAACACCTATTAGATTATCTAATAGGCTTTTTTTGTGTAAGCACATTTATGCTGCTGCTTCTTATTATAGGAAGAGCCATAAAGGGAGTCGATGCATTTGGCGGAGGCGACATCAAGCTTATGGCAGCGGCAGGACTGTTTTTGGGATGGAAAAATGTTATACTTGCATTTTTGCTTGGCTGCATCTTTGGTGCGGTAATACATGTTATAAGAATGAAGGTCAGTGGCAAGGAAAGAGTACTTGCTTTCGGACCATATTTGTGTGCAGGGCTTACAATAGCCATGCTTTTTGGTACGAATATAATTAACTGGTACATATCAATGTTTTGATGTTATTTTAATTAAAAGTGACTAAGGGAAAATGTATCAGTATTTATATATAGATTTATAATATGCTAAGGGGAGAGGAGACTGTTTCGTTATGGCAGTTAAGGTTAACGGCAAATATATAAGCATAAGCATTAACAACGAATATACAAAGTTGTGCGAAGCAACAAAGGGTGTTAAAGCAACTACTATTCATAAGGTAGTTACAATCCCAACACCAGAAGGTGTGTATAATGATGGTGAGATTCTTGATGTAAAAGAATTCGCCAAGGTTATAAAGTCATCACTTGATGACAATCGTATGAATTCTAATGATGTTGTGTTCTCAATATCATCTAGTAAAATAGCTACAAAGGATGTCATTGTTCCTGATATTAAGAGTAACAAGATAGATAAAATCATAGAAACCAATGCAGCAGAGTATTTCCCAGTTAAAATAGAAGATTATATAGTACAGTATTATCCTATCGAGAAGGTAAAAGAGGATAACACACCGAAGTTAAAGGTTGTGGTTGTAGCAGCTCCTGCGAATATGATAGAACAGTACTATGAGCTTGCCCAGGCTATGGGGCTTAAGGTGGCATTCATTGATTATGCAGGTAACAGTACATATCAGCTTATAAAACAGCAGATAGATGAAGGTACTAATCTTGTTATATCTATAGAGAATGATTCAACACTTGTAAGTATCTTTAAGGCAGGTGCCTTACAGCTGCAAAGAACTGTCCACTATGGTAAGACTCTTATGGTTAAAACCGTAATGGATGAATACAAGCTGGATTATGATCAGGCACTTCAAAAGCTTCAGACAGAATATCTTCTTGGTAAGACAGTAGATTCTAATGATGTTACAGAGTCAGTGAGAGCACTTATAAGCAATATAAGCAGAATTACAGATTATTATGTTTCAAGAAATAATACGCCTATAGAGAAGATATACATCATAGGTAATGCCACAACTATAAGAGGTTTTAACAAGCTGTTAACAAACGAGTTTAATATGGAAGTTATTCCGATAGAAAAGCTTGATGGTGTGCTTACAGACAAGAGAACATACGTGGATGAAAATGCGCTTACAGCGTATACAGCAACTATAGGTGCATTTATAGCACCGGTCAATTTTGTTTCACTTAACAAGATAAAGGAGGACAAGAAAAAGGATGCAGGAAAAGGCATGGCACTTGTCGTTATAGCGGCGGTTGCAGCCTCACTTTTACTTGTACTTGTCCCAGGTATCCAGCTGGTATTTACAAACATAGAAGTAACTGCCCTTAAGAATGATGTTAAGAAGCTTCAGCCTATTGAAGAGATTGTAAATAAGTATTATGAAGCCAAGGATGAGAATACAGATGTGAACACATTCAAGACACAGGCTTCTAACAACAACGATTCAGTTGATACATTTGTAAAGGAACTTGAAAGCAAGGTGCCTAGTGATGTTGTCATAACAAGTATGAGTATAACATCTGGCAATGTGGCAGTGAGTGGTACAGCAGCAAGCAAGTCATCACTTGGTATGCTTATACTTCAGCTTAAGTCTATACCAACTGTATCTAATGTTATTGTATCCAATGAAACAGAAAATGAGGATAATACAGGAACTGTACAGCTTACTTTTTCTCTTAGCTGCTCATTTGGAGATATAAAGGGTGCTTCACAGGGAGGTAATAAGTAATGAAGGAAAAGTTAAAGAATAGTCTTACTATATCTGAAAAAGATAAGAAGTTACTTGTGTATGTATTTGCATTTCTTATAATCTTTATAGCTTACTTTGTTGGTTACCAGAATCTGTCAGCTTCTCTTGATACATCAACTAAGCAGGTTACAGAGCTTACAAAGAAAAAGAAAGATTTACAGAAAAAGAATGATAACAAAGCTAAGTATGAGTCAGATACACTTTCTTTACAGAGCGATTCATCAAAGCTTTTAAAGACATTTGAAAATGGTACAAGCCAGCCGGCAACATTACAGTTTTTAAACACTATTGAGAGTTCAACTGGTGTATGGATAAAGAGTATAACATTCTCTGATCCTGTTGCAGTGTATACATTTGGACAGAAGGCATCTTCTAACCCATCGAATACATCAGGCAGCGCATATCAGACTAATAATGTAGGTTACAAGGAAACTATCAATGTATCTTATGAAGGTACTTATGCAGAGTGGAAGAATCTTATCGGATTTATCAACAACTATGAAAAGAAGAATACGATAGAAGCATTAACAACAACTTATAATGAAGCAACAGATGTTGTTACAGGTACGATGACACTTGCATTGTATTCTATAACAGGTAACGGAAGAGAGTTCAGTGAACCTAAGTTTGACTTAAAGACAGGAACAGATAATATATTTGCAAAGCCAGCTGAATAGTTAAGGGTTAAGTAACCAGCCAGGAAATGGAGAATAACAGATGATTATGATGAAAAAATCAGGTGCTGATAAGCGAAAAGGAAAACTGAATAATGCAGGTTTCTCTCTTGTAGAGGTGCTTGTTGCCATGGCAGTGCTTGCTATTCTTTCTATTCCTGTTCTAGGTTCGTTTTCTAACGCAGCAAGAATCAATCATAAGGCTCGTAAAGAAGAAAATGCGAATACTGTTGCTTCTGATATAGTAGAACAGTTTAAGTCTGTAAGCATGAGCAGGATACTTGAGGATTATGCTGGAAAATATACAGAAAGCTCTGGAAAATATATATTCAGGGAAACAAAGGAAGGAACAAATGGGGAAGAATATACTGTTGTAACCGAACTTGATCCAGGTATATATAATTCAGGTGATGATAGTGATAAGAACTATAACAATAATATTAACTCTTATGTAAATTCGGTTAAGAATGTTGTGTTAAGAGAAGATTTATACAGCCATGATATAGATGCTGAGAATTATTTCAAGGAAAGATATACATCTGGTTTTGATAAAAATAAGATAGAAAAGACAACTAATGTTAAGATAGAAGTTAAACATAGTGAATTATCTGAGGCACCAGCTGAGGCTTCAAGTGCGGTTGATACGGGTATAGATGCATATTATCAGAGAATAACACTGGATTTTGAATACATATATGATGGAAATAAGGCTTATGCATATACAGCATCTATTACATATCCTAATAATTATTTCAAGGCGGAAATAACAGGTGATAATTCTTATAGAATATCATCCTCATTACCTAATAATCTTAAAGATGTGTATATGTTTTATATACCTTATGACAGACATTCGACTTTAACTGTAGGTGATAACAGATATTATTATACTACTGATAAGATTAACATAACTTACGATTATCAGGAAAATGCATTTGTTAAATATGATAATTGTAATGTATTCCTTATTCAGCAGACATCTAACAACACAACAGACAGCTCTAAGAATATGATGATTAACAAAGACAAGGTGAGTCTTTATCTTAACAAAGATACTTCAAGACAGGAGTTTGCAAACGTAGGAACGATTAATCTTGGAAATAAGACAGTTAATAAAGATGGAACAACTAATCCAGGACCGGTAAGTGTATTTTCTAATATATATAAGTGGGATGAATATAAGGATATTAACAATACGGGTTCAGGCAGCAATGGAGTAGCAAGTAAGAGTCTTTTGTATACTATGACGGTTAAAGTATATTATGGCAGTAATGCTGATACATCGAAGGAAGAACCGATGATACAGATGACTACAACAAAGATCGGGTAGAGAAAGGTGAGGAGAAGCTTATGATGGCACATAATTTAAGAAAAAGAGTTAAGTGTAATAATAACGGTTCAACTATGGTTATCGTACTTATAATGTTATCATTTGTTATGATACTTGCCACCGTAGTTACTTCATCTACTATTATGAATCTTAAGCTGAAGGTAGCTAATAAGCAGTCAGCTAAAACTTTTTATACATCCGAGGATGCAGTCAATGAGATATATGTCGCTATGGGACAGATGTCATCAGACTGCTTTAACAGTGCATACCAGGATCAGGTTGCGAAGATGGTTGTCAATACCGAAAGTGGTATAACAACTGTTGATAATATAACATGTAATAAGGAGCTAAGACTTGATTATATTCATAGAATGCTTAATAAGCTTGGCATGATACAGGATAATATGCTTGATAGTATCAAGTATAAGGATGATAGTGATTATGTAAGCAAGAAGCAGGAGGGCGTGTACGAAAGAGGCAGTAATACAATAGAGGCGCAGGGTATAGTCAGTGTCCTTAATGATTGTATAGAAGCAACGCATAAATCAGGAAGTAACACGCTTGATGTTGAATCCATAGATAACATCCAGATTGTAAGTAAGAAGAGTCAGGTTGAAGAGAATATTTTTTATTATACAATTAATATTAATAACTGCCTTGTAAAGTATCTTACACAGGCAGGATATTATTCATATATTACATTTGATATGACCCTTGGAATACCAGACAAGCTTGTTAATATAACTGATTCAAAGAAACTTAGTCTTGATTCGTTTTTAAGATATGCTATTGTTGGAAACAAGGGGATATCAGTTGCATCCAATGCATCATTTAACCTGAATGGTAATGCTTTTGCAGGCTCAGCAGGTGGTTTTAAAGTGAATCCAGCGGCAACAGCTAATGTAGCAGGAGACACACTTCTTGCTACAAGTGGTGATATAGTTGTTGAAAATGGAACACTTAATGCAGGAAATGGTGGAACAGGCAGCAGGATATGGTGTGAGAATATCAAGACCTCTGACAGTACAGGTGGAACTTCTAGCATAACAGTAAACGGAAGTTCTGATACATATGTAAGAGATGATCTGGAGTTAAACGGAAACAACAGCAAGGTCAAGCTGTCAGGTAATTATTATGGTTATAGCTATGTAGGGGTTAATGCTACTGAAAAGGTAAACAGAAGCAGTGCTATTGTTATAAATGGTACTAATTCAGAGCTTGATCTTCAGTCACTTAACAAGCTTCTTGTTTCAGGAAGGGCGTATATAGATTATTATTCTCTTGCAAATGCTGATGGATATACTGTACCAGGAGATTATGATACAGGTGAGTCAGTATCATTTATTGGAAATCAGGAGATATATCTTGTGCCTGCAGCACTTATGGGTGGTGAAACTAATCCGGCTGCGGCAGGAGCTAATGTGAATATAACAATATCAGAAGATAACTTCTTTGGATATAAGTATTTATCTGAGGCGGAAGGTAAATATTTTGTTAAAAAGACTATAACTATAGGAAGTCTTACAAGAGATTATTATTATCTGCGCTTTAAAGATGAAAAGGCGGCTGCTTCTTATGTTAAGGCTATATTTGATGATACTGAATTCAACAGTCTTCTTTCAGGTAAATCTGATAAAGTAAAGAAAACATACAAAGAGCAGAGAGAAAGATTGAAGTCACAGATGACACTTAATGCGCAGAGTCTTAATAGTGTCATAAAGGCTGGCTCAGGCAGTGTGTATACTAAGAATTCCATGTTATCAGCTGTTGCAGCAGCAGATGGCAGCATGAGTCTTGTTTATAATGAATCAGATGATGCTGCATCATCAACAAAATATGATTATGCAGGAGATTATGAGGATCTAGCTTCAAGATTCAATGTTCTTAGCAGAACGCTTTATGAAATAACAGATACAAAAAAGATGAATAACACAATTATAGGTCAGATGTATCCGGATTTAAATAAGTATTCCAAAGAGGTATATGTTAATATTATATCTACTATTGGTCTAGAAGCTTATACAAAGGATAAGCTTGGTCCTGTTACTACAAAGCTTACAGGTGGTTATGATAAGTATGCGCTGGTTGCGTTTAATAATAGCAATTCAACTTCTGAACCGCTTATTATAAGTAATAATGATGAAGTTATAAGAAAAAAAGCACATATGTCAAATGATATAACTTATAGTTTTAGAGATGTTGATGGTGGTGTTATAGTTGCATCTGGAGATGTTGTGGTTAAGAAAAATTTCTCTGGAACTATAATAGCTGGTGGAACTATAACTATAGAAGGCGATGTTACGGTTACAGGTCTTTCTGACACTACTGATATTATAAAAACTGATCAGAAATATGCAGAGATATTCAAGGTATGGAATCCGCTTGAAAACAGTGATGACAGCGGCTTTTTGGATGTTCAGAATATGACATATAAGGATATGATACGAGTTGCTAATTGGAGGAAACGTGATGATTCGGAAAAGACGACACAGTCTACAGAAGCAGTTACAACTAAATAAAGGCTTCACTCTCGTTGAGCTTCTCGTTGTTATAGCTATTATGGCGATAGTTATAGGCGGCTCTGCTATAGGAGTGTCAGTAATCAGCAAGGGAAATGTAAAAAAAGCAGGTAATTTCGTGTATACAGAGCTTAATAATCTGCGTTCACAAACACTTACAGTTAATGCAGACTGGAAGCTTGATATAGTTAAGGATACAGATGGAACATGCAGGCTTGTTACATATAAGAATGATGTCCAGACAGAAAGTAAAACTATAGGAAAAGGTTATAATATAACGATATCAGATTATGCCAATTCATCTGATAAGACAGACTATGCTGTAGATAGTGATAAAAAAGCTACTGTGACTTATACAAGAAGCAGTGGAAGGGTTGGTTCTTTTGTTGTTAACGCAGGAGCCTCCAGGTCCGATAAATTAGATGTTAATAATAATCTAAAGGCGGTTATAACTATAAGCCGTGGAAGCCATTCGTATGATGTTACAGTGTGGTACAGTACTGGTAAGTTATCGTTATCATAGTAAAAGGAGCAAAGGATTCTATGAATGAGGTTAATGTGTCAGCAGATTGTGCTGATAAGAGAAAGGCTGATGGAAAACTTAATAATAAAGGCTTTTCACTTGTAGAAATGCTTATTGCCCTGACTATAGGCGGTATAGTACTGTCAGCTCTGGTTGTTCTTATACAGAGTTCAGTGCATAACTTCACGAAGCAGACAGCACAGGCACAGCTGCAAAGCGATGCGGATATTGCATTAAATCAGGTCGAGAACGATATAATGGAAGCGGATATGCTTATAATGTATAGAAGTCCTGATAAGAATAGTGGATACGATTATTATCTTACTAAGTATTCTAATACTAATAAGTCAAGGTACTATGGTTATATATGGGATAAAGCTAATAAGATATTATATTTTTCAAATGATTTCTACCCGTTAGGAGATAAGCCGCTTGATAACGTGAGTGTGGCATGTGAGTATGTCGAGGACTTTTCTATAAAAATTGATGATAAATGTGTATCAGCAGGAGATGTGGAGCAGCCTACAACAAGAGTTGGGGAAACACCAAAGAAAGAAGAGGGTGTTATTCTTACATCAAATATAAAGGCAAAGGCATATATAAAGCTTTATAAGCAGAATGTAAGCCGTGAAGTAAAGAGAGAAGTATCACTTAGAAATTCTCTTTATGGAGATGATTTAACCAACAAGGTTAAAATAGTGAAGGTAAACGGCAGTGATAAAAAAATAATAGAGATAAAGTATTTTAAGCTGGGAGATATAAAAGCGCAAGGGTATGTTGATGCCTGATTATAGCTTGTAAGCATAAATGTTGGTAACAGCTTGTTTTGACAGAATGTTTAGTGTGTGGAATACATATTAAGAGTATCAGAGAAGAGTATCAGAGAAAGGATGACAATATGAAACGGATGTTAGGTAAGATAAGAAAAAGAAAATATATTAGTACAGTTTTGTTATCTGTGGCACTTGTGTTTTTGTTTGTCATCGGCGGAATGATATATAAGACGCAGGCGACAGGTGGCGGAAAAGCTGTGATTGCTGATGCAGTCACAATAGGTGAAAGAACATATACAAGGGATAATCCGCTTAATATTATTGAATTGGTTCCTGATGAAGCAGTAGGGGCATGGGGATATCTTACAGGCATGGATAATGGTGCTGTCAAGTGGTCAGATATTGCTGGATTGCCAGATAGTGCTGCAAAGCATGACCTGTGTAACACATGGCTGAATAATTATATGAAAAGTATTATTGAGCATAATAACTATAAGATTCCAGAAAAAAAGAGTGAAGCTGAGTATGCAGGAAAGAATATTTATTATAGAAAGAATAGCGCGTCTGAATGGAAGCTTTATTCTAAGGATTGTGCTAACGAGATAACCTCTGATACTGAGTTTAAATTTAATGTTATTGATAATTATGGAAATAAAAAAGAACTTGATATATATGATAAAACATTTGTCGATGAACAGGGAAATAATATAAGCGGCTATAACGATAATCTCTTTGCTTATATGGTATTTGCTGGTGATAATTCAATAGCTAAAGGCGATTATAATATGATGGATAAAATCAGGGTTACAAGTGTTTCTATTGATGCCCTGACAACAGATATGATTGATAATGCGGATGCAATAATAGTATCTGCTGGAGAAAATATCAGTACTTATCCTGCAGACACATATAAAAAAATGTATGAGTATGCACAGGCTTATGGTGATGCACAACTAAAAGCAAAATATCCAGCTAAAGCCGGAATCACTGATAAAGACTGGTCATCTCATACATGGGGGAATAATGTATGTTTGGGAAAAGACTTTAGTGATGCATCAGTTGCAGGACGCATTTGTTACAAATATTTAAATCAGGAGCTTAGTATAATAGGTGGATTTGATTATAATAAGATTGATAAAAGAAGACAGGAAAATCTTATGAAAATGTTTGTAACAATAACTGGAATAGACAGGGATACATGTCTGCGTGATTTGTGCGAGTATAAGGTTATTGATGAAGATACAACAAATGAAATAACTGGTGTATATGAGGGAGAGTATGGCAGGTTTGACTTTGATAATATGGAAATATACATATTTAATGAGAACAGGAGCAATACATACCGTGTAACATATGATACTGCTGGATGGATTGATTTTAATCAGGGTGTTTTTGGTAAATATCTCGGTGAATGGCCTAAAGTAAGTAATTATTATAGCAATTTTCCGTATAAAGGATATAACGTTGCACCAGATAGAATTAATGAGAATGTATTCTGGTTTGGATACCGGAATAATCTTCTTAGATCAGGCTTTATATCATCTAAAATTGATATCAGTGGAAATAATAACGAGTTCAATCAGGTTAATGATGTCTTAAAAACATACAATATAAATGATGGAAATATAGATATTGCTAAAATGATTCAATATGTTCTTGGTGGATATAAGAGAAATAAGGCTATAGAAAAGCTCAAAGTTCTTGAAATCCAGCCATCTGCTGATTATGATTATAATACATGTGATGGGGCAAAGTCTTTGCTTAAATATTTTAGTAATGCAAAGTTTAAAATAAATGTATCGGGAATTACAGAAAAGAATTATAAAAGATATATTGATGTTACGTCAGTTACTGTAAATGAACTTAATGGTATGACAGATAATATAGCCAATAAATACGATCTTGTTATTATAGGAGATGAACATTCTAAGAATCTTCTTAACATTAAAGGACTTATTAAGCAGAATAATGGTAATACTGTTGACAGCTATTATTATTCGCAGGGTGCAGTTGTGAGTCTGTGGGACCGTTCAGGTAATGATACAGGAAAAGATGTTGCTTCGGCTGGAAATGATATAACTGAAAAGACTCTGGAAAAACTTAAAGAGTATATCAATATGGATAAACCAGTTATATTAGCCTCTGATATATACAATGCATCAACTAGTGGTGTCTTGGTTAAAGATAGTAATGGTAATTATACAAGAACAGTTGATACTAACATTTATTCTGTATTACCATATGCCAGAAGTGTAGGTAAAACTTCTAACATAACGGTAGAAGCTGCCTCAGATGCGGCTGTTTCAGATAATGACAAAATAGAATATAAGTTTAAACCAGTTATAAGACAGACTATTGCAGATGCTGGCCTGAATGAGGAAGATAACACATTTACAGTTAAATTCAAGACAGATAATACATCTGGAAAATATAATGTAGAGTTTTATATTGATAAAGATGCAAACGGTGTGTTTGTAAATGCACATGATGACACTGGTGAGTTATACGCAGGTGGATTTAGTGATACGAATCCGGAAGTTTATACTTATAACAATGGATATATAACTGTTACGACAACAACATTACCAAAAGATTTAAGACCTTATTTACCTTGGAAGCTTGTTATTAGGGATGTAAGTACAGGATTGACGACTGAAACAACAGGAATATTAAGAATAAATGTACCAGACGAAAAGCAGGAAGATGTAAAGATATTACAGATAATGCCTGATATAGATAGTAAGCATGATTACAGTCTTAAGTTAAATGATTCTGATTTTATGAAATTGTTTAATGATGCAAGTGGCACAACTGGATTAAGAATAAATAAAAAGGATGTTGATATTGTAACTGTTAAGGAGTTGTGTGAAGGTGATAATAAAGGTAATGACTGGTATAAAAACAGCAGGTATACAGCAGGAACAAGCCTTAATAAAGATGGAGAAGATCTGCTAAAGGATTATACTATTGTTGTTCTTGGCTTTGCAGATGCATTTGACAATATTACGAACACACACGCTCTGGCTAATCTGCGTGATTATATAGAGAGTGGCAAGGCTGTACTTATGACTCACGATACTATCGGACAGTATTCATATACGGATGAGAATACTGATGAAACTGAAAGCTTATTTGAAGGAGATGATTCCGATATAAGAAGAGCAGTTCCGATAATGATTGATGACAAGATATCAAAGGGCTATATGTTCACAACTGCGTTCAGAAACATAGTTGGTATGGATATGTATCATGTTACGGTTGGACAGGCTAAAGAAAATCTGTCTTACCAGCAGGGATACACCAATACAATAGTTACAAGATATGGCGTATTGCCAGGCTATGATTATAAAAATGATAATAATTATATATACAAATATAATCATAGAACGGAAAGAACGGTTTCATCGCTTCGTACCAATGCTGTTAATAAGATTAATGATGGACAGATTACCTCTTATCCATATACGATACCAGATAATCTGAATGTTGCAGAAACACATGCACAGTATTATCTTCTTGACCTTGAAAAGCAGGATGATACAGCAAGCAGTATAGATAGTGGAGGAGATGTGGTTGTATGGTATACATTAGGACAGGGAACATCTAAATATAGTGAGAGTGATTATTTTTCAGTAACTGGAAATGATGCGGCCAATAATTATTATATTTATTCTAAGGGTAATGTTACTTATTCTGGTGCAGGACATTCTACTATGAGTAAGGCCATAAGTGAAGATGAACTTAAACTCTTTGTTAATACTATTATATGGTCTATTAACTCTGGAAATAATGCGCCTCAGATTACGATTGAGAATGCCGTGATGACTGATGATGGCATATATGAAATGTATTCACTAGACGGTTCTATACCAGATATACAGTTTGTTGCAACTGATATAGATATGGGTTCAGACACAAGTGCTCTGATGTCATCAGGTGTATTTTACTGGGATAAGGATAAAGATGGTAATTATACTAAGAATAACGCAGACAAAGATGTTGTTATCCAGACATTTGATAAGGTGACAGAAGGTTTAAATGGCGGATATAATATATATAATGGCATAAGTGAAAAACTTATGTCGGCCAGATTCAACAAGTCAGGTGAATATACAAGGCTGGCGAGTCTTGAGTATAAGAGTGCAACAGCTTCATCAGATACAAATGTTAATCTCACATCAGAAAGTACACAGATATATAAAAATATGTGTGATGAACTGGCAGATAAAGGTGTTATATATCTTGGAATGCAGGTATCTGATTCCAAGGGAGGAACTGGAAAGGCTGTTATAAGAGTTGTAAGGAGAGATTTGTTTAAGTTGAATTAGGACATTAAAAATTGCAGGCGATAGAGCAGACTATGATTTACTGTATAGGCAGTAGATTGTAGTCTGTTTTTATTTTGTTTGTAAAAGTATAAAGTGTTTATAAAAAGTAAAACAATACTTGCAATATTAATATTTTTATGATATATATAGTATATAAATATGCATATCATGGCAGAAAGGATAAGGTAGTTAATATGGAGATGTGCAATGCAATGAAAGAGTTCTTAGAAGGAGGCAGGCGCGAAGGACAGCGTGAAGGACGAATAGAAGGACAGCGTGAAGGACGAATAGAAGGACAGCGCGAGGGCAGGATAGAAGGAAAGGATGAAGCCAGACTTGACAGTATAAGAACTTTAATGAAAAAGCTTGATCAGACTGCAGAAGAAGCTATGGATACGCTTGATATAGCTGATGAGGATAAAGTAAGATATCGTAAGATGCTTGGCTTATAAGTTTGTTTCAGTGTGCTATGAAAGGTGCAAGTTATTTATAAGAAAAACACAGATGAAAAGTGCAAAAGTTAAGAAAGAGGGTGTAATGTATTGTTTAGCAGTATAACAACTGCAGCGTTGTGTGGTATAGATGCCCGTATAGTAAGTGTTGAGACTGATGTAGGAAGTGGACTTCCAACATTTGATATGAGTGGATATCTTGGTACGGAGGTTAAAGAGGCAAGAGACAGGGTAAGGATAGCCATAAAGAATACTGGAGTTGAATTACCGCCGCAGCGTATAGTGGTTAATATTTCGCCGGCAGATATAAGAAAAGAAGGAACAGGGTTTGATCTTCCTATAGCGATAGGCATTCTCGTATCAAACGGAATCATAGAAGAGGAAAAGGTTAAAGACACGCTTGTGCTTGGAGAATTAAGCCTTGATGGAACAGTCAATCCTGTCAATGGAGTGCTTCCTATAGTATGTGCAGCAAAAGAAGCTGGTATAAAGCTATGTATTATTCCTAAGGATAATCTAAAAGAGGGCAGCATAGCACAAGGAATACGGTTATATGGTGCAGAGAGCTTAAAGGATGTACAGGATATACTTATTAATAATAGTCTAGATGGCGTTTCAGCCAATAATCCCAGTGATGATTTTAATAAAAAATATGAAGCTAAATCTGATGGAGTGATTTCTGAAGGTGTTATATTAGCTGACAGTTTAAACGAAGAGGAAGATTATCTTGATATAAGAGGTCAGTATAGTGCGAAAAGAGCAACTCTTATTGCAGCAGCAGGAATGCATAATATTATGTATGTTGGTCCACCTGGAAGTGGCAAAACCATGCTTGCTAAAAGGATTCCTACTATATTACCTGATATGACAGATGAAGAGAAACTGAAGGTTACTAAAATATACAGTGTTGCAGGAAAACTTGATGCAGAAAAGGGACTTATAACTAGAAGACCATTCAGAAGTCCACATCATACTATAACGGCGGCTGCTATGCTTGGTGGTGGAAGGATACCAAGGCCAGGAGAGATAACGCTATCAGGTTCGGGTGTACTGTTTTTAGATGAAATGACGGAATTCAGACCAGAGCTTATGGAGTCTTTACGACAACCTCTTGAGGATAAGAAGATAACAGTTGTAAGGCTTAATGCTGCGTATACATATCCAGCGGAATTTATGCTTGCTGCTGCTATTAATCCTTGCAAATGTGGTTATTATCCAGATAGAAACCGCTGTCACTGTTCAGAGTATGATATCAGAAGGTATATAGGGCGTATAAGCAATCCTATGTGGGATAGATTTGATATATGTATAAAAGTCGATGAAGTGACATATGAGGATATAACTGGTGCAAAAGACAGCAGTGCTGTATACAGTTCAGCATATATGAAAGAGCAGGTTGAGAAGGTAAGGCTTATACAACAGGAAAGGTTTAAAGATTCAGTGACAGATTATAATTCACAGATGAATATGCGTGAAATAAAGAAATATTGCAGGCTTGATGAAGAATCCTCAAAGATTATGGAGTCTATGTATAAGAAGTTATCCATGTCAGCAAGAGGATATGGGAAAGTACTTAAAACTGCAAGGACAATAGCAGATCTGGCAGGCAGTGAGAATATATTAAGTGAACATATAACAGAAGCACTTATTTATAAAAAGAACGAAGTGTAATATAAGAAACTGACATGTAAATATTTTTTATAATGCGAGGGAAAATATATAATGAGTAAAAATAAGGCTATATCTTCATATCTCGAAGATTATTACTGGTACTGGTTCTGCAACATACCACGTATAGGAAAGACTAAACTAAGGCAGCTGCTAATGGTATTTGAATCACCAGAACATGTATACAAAGCAGATGTGGAAGTTCTAAGAGGTCTGGGATCACTGAGTGATAAGGAACTTATGTATATATCTGATTCTAAAAAAGATAATATGATATATGAAGAATTCATCAGTATCAGAAAGAAAGGAATACATTTTACGTATCCAGGAAAGGAAGATTACCCACAAAGGCTGTTACATATATATGATTATCCTTTATGTCTGTATTATTATGGAAAGCTGCCAGATGATAAGAAACCATCAGTTGCAATCGTAGGTTCAAGGCAGAATACAACCTATGGATATAATGTGGCTGGCGTGTTTGCAAAAAGCTTTGCAAAGATGGGAATACAGGTTATAAGCGGGTTGGCAAGGGGAATAGATGGAGCGGCACATATGGGGGCTTTTAAGGCAGATGGATATACGTGTGGTGTACTTGGGTGCGGGGTTGATATATGTTATCCAAGACAGAATATAGAGCTTTTTACACAGATGAAAGAAAAAGGCTGTATTGTATCAGAATATCCAGTTGGGACCGCACCGCATGCAGGACAGTTTCCGGTAAGAAACAGGATTATAAGTGGCTTGTCAGATGTTGTTATAGTTGTAGAAGCAAGAAAAAAGAGTGGTTCGCTTATAACTGTTGATGCAGCACTTGAACAGAATAAGGAGGTTATGGTAGTTCCTGGAAGAATAGGGGACAGCTTAAGTGAAGGCTGCAACGATTTAATAAAGCTTGGAGCAGCCGTCATAACAAGGCCAGAAGATATATTAGATATAGAAGAAATAAGAAGAAAGTTAGATGATTACAGGAATATCTATGATTATAAATCGAGCAGGAGTAGTGAATCTTATATAGGTATGAAAACAGAAGAAAACGAAATGATATGTAATAAAACAGAAGAAAAATCCACAAACAGTATACCGGAATACGAGCAAAATATGAATTCTGTACATGAATTTAAACTTGCAACACCTAAAAATATGTTGTATAGTTGTGTGGATTTATATCCGGTGGGGTTAAATGAACTTATAGAAAAAACCGGATTATCATTGCAGGAAATAAGTAATGCACTGGTTGAGCTGGAACTTGAGGGAAAGATAGAAGAGGTTGCTGATAATTGCTATGCAAGGATATACGTATAGAAGCAATAATTATAAATACCAGACATTAGTCAGAAAATATGTTTTGACCCTGTAATCTAAACATTTAATCATATCTAAGGAGTTAGTTTAATGGCAAAGTATCTTGTTATAGTGGAATCACCAGCAAAGGTAAAGACAATCAAGAAGTTTTTAGGTTCGAATTATGAAGTAATGGCATCACAGGGACATGTAAGGGATCTGCCTAAGAGTCAGATGGGTGTTGATGTAGAGCATGATTTCGAGCCAAAGTATATCACTATAAGAGGAAAAGGAGAGATTCTTGCAGCACTCAGAAAAGAAGTAAAAAAAGCTGACAAGGTGTATCTTGCAACCGATCCCGACCGTGAGGGAGAGGCTATTTCATGGCATCTTTCAAAGGCGTTAAAGTTAGAGGATAAGGATATATATAGAATAACATTTAACGAGATTACAAAGAGTGCAGTTAAGGCAGCCATCAAGGATGCCAGAAAGATAGATATGAATCTTGTTGATGCACAGCAGGCAAGAAGAGTACTTGACAGAGTAGTAGGATACAGCATAAGTCCTGTATTATGGGCAAAGATAAAGAGAGGACTTAGTGCTGGACGAGTCCAGTCAGTAGCTTTAAGAATAATATGTGACAGAGAAAACGAGATAGATGCATTTATTCCAGATGAATACTGGACTATGGATGCAACACTTAAGGTTAAAGGTGAAAAGAAGCCTATAGTTGCAAGATTCCATGGAGATGTCAACGGAAAAATTGACATAAAAAACAAAGAACAGATGGAAACTATAAAAAAAGAAGTGGAAAACAGCACATTTGCAGTTGATAGTATTAAAAAAGGTGAGAAAGTTAAAAAAGCTCCACTTCCTTTTACAACAAGTACTCTTCAGCAGGAGGCTTCAAAGACTCTTAACTTTGCGACAGCCAAGACTATGAGAATAGCACAGCAGTTATATGAAGGTGTTGATGTAGATGGAAGAGGAACTATAGGTGTCATTACTTACTTAAGAACAGATTCCACAAGAGTTGCTGATGAGGCAAAGGAAGCATCAGAACAGTATATAGCTGCTAATTATGGTGAAAAGTATCTTCCACATAGTGGCTTAAGAAAAAAAGATGATAAGAAAATACAGGATGCACATGAAGCTATTAGACCTACTGATATAGCACTTACACCTGTTATGATAAAAGATTCATTATCCAGAGATCAGTTCAGATTATATCAGCTTATATGGAAAAGATTCACGGCAAGCCAGATGGCAGAAGCGATATATGAAACAACATCTGTTAAGATAGCGGCTGGAGATTATAGATTCAGCATAGCGGCTTCTAAGATTACGTTTGATGGCTTTATGTCTGTATATAGAAGTGATGATGATAAAGATGAACCTAACGCACTTGTAAAGGGTATAGATGAGGATTCGCAGCTCACACTTGAAGGCGTGGAGGGAGTACAGCATTTTACACAGCCACCAGCGCATTTTACAGAAGCATCACTTGTTAAGGCTCTTGAAGAACTTGGAATAGGACGTCCAAGTACTTATGCGCCTACTATATCAACTATCATAGCAAGACATTATATAGCAAAGGAACAGAAGAATCTTTATGTTACAGAGCTTGGAAGAGCTGTCGATGATGCCATGATAAAGGCATTTCCACAGATAGTAGATGTTAATTTCACAGCTAATATGGAATCGCTTCTTGATGGTGTGGCAGATGGTGATGTGAAGTGGAAAGAGATTATTAAGAATTTTTATCCAGACCTTAAAGAATCAGTTGATAGTGCGGAAAAGGAACTTGAGAATGTAAAGATAGAAGATGAGGTAACTGATGTTATATGTGATAAATGTGGACGTAACATGGTTATAAAGTATGGACCTCATGGTAAGTTCCTTGGGTGTCCAGGATTTCCTGAGTGTCATAATACTAAGCCATATCTTGAAAAGATAGGAGTAAAGTGTCCTAAGTGTGGTAAAGATATCATACTTAAGAAGACTAAAAAAGGCAGAATGTTTTATGGCTGCGAAGGATATCCGGAATGTGATTTCATGACATGGCAGAGACCTTCGGATAAGAAGTGCCCTAAGTGTGGAGGTTATATGCTTATTAAAGGTAACAAGCTTGTGTGCGGTGATGAAAACTGCGGTTATATATTAGATGATACGAAAAATGTTAAATAAATGGTTCTATATATCACATTAATATAGCTTTTATGTGACTTTAGAAAGAAATTTATTGAAATTGTCAGATAAATATAATAAAAATGTTGATTATTTGAAAGTTGTGTGATAGTATTCTCTTATACAGATATTTATCGGTGTAATTATGTATATGGAGGAATGTATGATGAGTGTACAGCTTTTGGATAAGACCAGAAAGATTAACAAGTTATTGCATAATAATCATTCAGCAAGAGTTGATTTTAACGATATGTGCAATGTATTAAGTAGTATACTCGAATCCAATATCCTTGTCATAAGTAAGAAGGGAAAGGTCCTTGGTACTGGTTATTATGCTGGCGTCGAAGTGATTAATGAGCTTGTCTATGACAAAGTTGGTGGGTTTGTGGATGAGATGCTTAACGAGAGATTATTAAGCGTATTATCAACTAAAGAGAATGTTAATCTGTCTACGTTAGGATTTACTATTGAGAACGTTAAGAAGTTTCAGGCTTTGATTGCACCAGTTGAGATAGCTGGCGAAAGACTTGGTACATTATTTATGTATAAGAGTGATAGTTCATACGAGATAGATGATATTATCCTTAGCGAATATGGAACAACAGTTGTAGGACTTGAGATGATGCGTTCTGTTAACGAAGAGAATGCAGAAGAAGTCAGAAAGAAGAAGATAGTAAGATCAGCTATAGACACATTATCGACATCTGAGCTAGATGCTATTAAGAATATTTTTAAAGAACTTAACGGAAACGAGGGTACTCTTGTTGCTAGTAAGATTGCAGATAATGTTGGAATAACAAGATCTGTAATAGTTAATGCGTTAAGAAAGTTTGAAAGTGCCGGAGTTATAGATTGTAAATCATCTGGCATGAAGGGAACATATATTAAAGTTATTAACGAATATGTGTTTGATGAACTTTCAAAGTATGATGAATAGTCTTTTGCAGGATTGTTTACAAAGTATAATTTAGTTATGTATAAGGGAGAGCATGTGATATATATGCCCTCCCATTAATTATTTTAAGGGAAAATAATAATGTTTGTCATGAATACTATTAAAAATGGAATAAATAGACAAAAATAGCTTGTTTTTTTGTCGAAAATATTTATAATGATAGTAGTATCATTATGTTTATGATTATAATGAGCGCAAGAGAGCCGGAAAGCTGCTTGCAGATTTCTGGCGAATGACGATCACGATAGCTGCGATAGCAGCGGCGAGTAGCAAAGCTACGAATCGTGATATAATAAACAGAAACTATGTGAATAAAACTATTTATATCCATTGTTTGGAAAGGGGTATATATGAGTTCAGGAATGTTTGGATTCGTTAATGTATTAAAAGCGGCAGCAGATGCCAGCTGGACAAGAGAAGAAGTATTAACTAACAATATAGCTAATGTAGATACACCTAACTATAAAAGACAGGATGTAGATTTTACAACTTATTTAAGATCTGCACTTTCGCGTACCAACGGAGGTTCATCATCCCTTACGAACAGAGTTAATAATCTCAATTATAATGATATTGCTATCAAAACTTACACGGATAATTCAACCTTATCATACAGGCTTGATGGCAATAATGTTGATCTTTCAACAGAGAATGTTGAACTTGCATCAGAACAGATTAATTATAATGCACTTATTGACAGCATGAATAATGAATTTTCAAGATTCAAGACGGTACTTAAGTAAGTAGTATAGTGATAAGGAGAATAATCTTATGTCGATGTTTACAGCATTTAATATAAGTGCATCAGGAATGACAGCACAGCAGCTAAGAACAGATGTCATATCGCAGAATATAGCTAACGCTAACACAACAAGAACAAGCGATGGAACACCTTATGTTAAAAAGTCAGTTGTGTTTACAGAAAAGACACTCACCTCAGCACAGGCAGGGGTTGGAACTTCTGTATATTCATCTGGATACAGGGGAAGTACAGGAACATTTGCTGATGCTTTAAGAGTAGCAAGTGGTGGCATAGTAGGAAATGGTGTTAAGGTTACTTCTATATATGATGACACAACAGAAGATATGAATATGGTATATGATCCATCACATCCAGATGCTGATGAGAATGGATATGTTACATATCCTAATGTTAATGTTGTTCAGGAGATGACAGATCTTATTGATGCGTCACGTTCGTATGAAGCTAATATATCAGCGTTTAATGCCAGCAAGAGTATGGCATCAAAGGGACTTACCATAGGACAGTCTTAATAAGTAACAAAGCATAGAAACATAAGTATTATTTATGGATTTACTTATGTATATAGATACACGGAGGAATTGTAACATGGATTTAACAACGGCAGTTAATTCACTTGGAAATGATTATATCAATAAAGTATCAGATCTTTTAACTAACAACAGTGTTACAAAGACAGATACATCTAGAGATTCTACATTTGATTCAGTATTTAATTCAGTATCAGGTCTTTTAGACAGTACGAATTCATATATCCAGCAGGCACAACAGGCTGAGGTTGATTATGCACTTGGCAATATGACGAATACACACGAGCTTGGAGTGTATCAGCAGAAGGCTAATATAGCATTGCAGTACACAGTTGCAATAAGAGATAAAGCATTAGAAGCATATAAAGAAATCATGAATATGCAGATATAATTACTTAGGAGTTAATAATGGCAGATAGATTAAAACAGATTCCACAGAAGTTATTAGATATCTGGAAGAGCTGGTCGGTAAAGAAAAGAATAATAATAGTAAGTTCAATAGTGGCTTTTATAGCTGTAGTAAGCATATTGTCAGTTGTACTTACACGTCCTAAGTATCAGGTACTTGTAACATGTGAAGATTATACAGAGATGAATTCAGTAACATCGATACTTACCGAGAATAACCATAAGTATAAAATAGACAATATGGTAGTAAGCGTAAATGAAAAAGAGCTTACAGCATGTAAGATGTTACTTGCAACACAGGATATTAAGTCAGATGGTTATACTTTTGAAGATGCCATGAAGAGGAGCTTTACAACAACAGATTCAGATAGCACGAAGCAGTATGCACATTATCTTGAAACTAAGCTGGCAGGAGACCTTGAGGATATGGATGGGGTCAAGACAGCCTCTGTTACCATTAATATGCCTGAGAAGACTAACTCGTTCTATCAGGCAGCAACAGATGCAACAGTAGCAGTAAAGCTTGTTACAACTAAAGAGATAAGCGGTGATACAGCGGAGAGTATGGCAGCACTTCTTGCTATGGCAGTTGGAAATGACTCTACGAAGAGCATTACTATCATAGATAACAAGGGAAATACATTATTTAACGGAGCATCAGGGAATAGTACAACATCAGGTGTTGGAATGAATGATAAGTTAAAGTATAAGTCACAGATAGAGGCTACAACAAGCAGCTCTCTGCTAAGAAATATACTTGCAACAGGTCTTTATGATGATGCAGTTATCACACTTAACTATGAACTGGACTGGAATACAGTTAACAAAATAGCTAAAGAGTATACAGCACAGGATGGAAGAGATGAGGGACTTTATAGTCATTCATATCAGCAGGCATCAACAGGAACAAACGGTGCAAGTGGAACACCTGGAACTGCAAGTAATAATGAAACTACTTACGATATAACAGATGGAACAACATCATCATCTACGTATACAGTTGATGAGTTTGATTATCTTCCTAATGAGCTTGTAACAACAACTAATACCGATCCTGGTGCGATAGTTAAGGCTAACTCTTCTATTGCAGTAACACTTATACAGGATGTGACATATGAGGAAGAACAGGCGGGTAAGCTTGGATATCTTGATGGAACTGACTGGGATACTTTCAAGAGTCAGAATGCAGAGCCTTCTCCTATAACAGTAGATAACACATGGATAGATATTATATCAAAGGGTACAGGTATTGATCCTGCTAATATATCTGTTGTGGCATATCAGAAGAATTCATTTATTGATAAGCAGGCAACTAATATTTTAAGCAAGGCATCATTCTGGATTCAGCTTGCTTTAGCAGCAGCTATACTTGGAATACTTATCTTTGTTATTATCAGAAGTGCACGTCCACTTACTGTTGAAGAAAAAGAACCTGAGCTGTCAGTTGAAGAAATGCTTGCTTCAACAAGAGAGAACCAGCAGGCTTCTGTTGATGATATTGATATTCAGGAGAAGTCTGAAACAAGAAAGGCAATCGAGAAGTTTGTTGATGAGAATCCAGAGGCAGTTGCATTACTGCTTCGTAACTGGTTGAATGATGACTGGAGTTAAGAACAGTAATAAATATAATATGGGAGTACATATATGGCACGAAAGAATAACAATGGCGAAAAAGGCATGGACGGGGTTGAAAAAGCAGCGATACTGCTTATAGCCCTTGGTCCTGAAAAATCAGCAGAAATATTCAAACATTTAAAAGAAGAAGAAATAGAACAGCTTACACTTGAGATAGCCAATACAAACAGTGTATCTCCACAAACTAAAGAGCAGGTGCTTAATGAGTTCTATGAAGTATGTCTTGCCCAGCAGTATATCGCAGAAGGTGGTATAGGATATGCTAAAGAGCTTCTTGAGAAATCTCTTGGTGAAGAAAAAGCAAAAGCTGTTATTGGAAAGCTTACAGCAAGCCTTCAGGTTCGTCCTTTCGAATTCATCAGAAGGACAGATTCATCGCAGCTGCTTAACTTTATACAGGATGAACATCCTCAGACTATAGCTTTGATTTTGTCGTATCTTCCTCCGGCACAGGCTTCAGCTGTTATATCTTCACTGCCACCTGAAAAGCAGGCAGATGTAGCGCGCAGAATTGCCCAGATGGATAGAACATCACCTGATGTTATCAAGCAGGTTGAAAAGGTACTTGAGAAGAAGCTTGCATCCTTAGTTAATCAGGATTACACGATTGTTGGTGGTGTTGATGCTATCGTTGAAATCCTTAATTCTGTTGACAGAGGAACAGAAAGACATATCATGGAAACACTCGAGGTCGAAGAGCCAGAGCTTGCAGACGAGATCAGAAAGAAGATGTTCGTATTCGAGGATATTCTTTCACTCGACGACAGAGCTATCCAGAGAGTGCTTAGAGATGTTGATAACTCTGATCTTGCTCTTGCACTTAAGGGAGCAACAGAAGAAGTACAGAATGTTATTCTTAATAACCTTTCAAAGCGTCTTGCTGTAATGATAAAGGAAGATATGGAATACATGGGACCTGTACGTATGAAGGATGTTGAAGAGGCACAGCAGAAGATTGTTAATATAATCAGAAAGCTTGAGGATTCAGCTGAAATCGTAATAGCAAGAGGCGGAGGTGACGAAATAATTGTCTAATCTGTTAAAAAGAGGAACTACGTTTATAAGCGAAGAAAGAATCATTGACTATAATGAACTTATAAAGCTTAAGCTTAAAAATATTGTTAGTGATAAAGAAAGCCATAGTAATGTTGATGCGGATGGCTTCGTGAATGGACTAAAGGCAGATGTTGTTGAACAGCTTCTTACAGGTTCAGAAGATGAAAATGAAGCTGTGGATTCACAGAATCCGGATGATGTTAAAAATCAGCTTGCAGCAGCTATAGAAGAGGCTAATGAACAGGCCAGAAGCATAAAAGATGAAGCTAATGAGGTGTTGGCACAGGCACATATGGAAGCTGGAAAAATAATAGAAGATGCTAAGCGTACAGGATATGAGCAGGGTGCATGCAATGCCAGAGAAGAGTATGAATCAAAGGCAGAAGCACTTGAAAGGGAGTACGAGCAAAAAAAGGCACAGCTTGAAAAAGAATACAATGACTTGAAGGCTGCAATAGAACCTGAGCTGGTAGAAACTATTACAGAGGTTTTTAGAAAGATAACTTATACGGTAGCTGAGGATAACAAAGAGATTATCATTGGTCTTATCAATGGAGTTATGAAGAATTCGGATATAAGCAATGAATTCGTTATAAGAGTTTCGCCAGATGATTACAGGTTCCTTGTAAACAATCAGGGGAAAATATACTGTGCAGTATCTAAGGAAGTTAATATGGATATCGTTGAAGATGCAGCCATGAAGAAGAATCAGTGCATTATCGAGAGTGACACTGGTGTATATGACTGCAGTCTGGATATTGAGCTTAACAATCTTATCAGGGATATTAAACTTCTAAGTTGTACACAATAAAAAATCAGTTGAATGATTCAGACAGGGAGGAAGGAAAGTTGTCAATTCTGAATAAAGATAAGTATTATGCTTTAACAGAGCAATCTTTCTATAAGAAGCTTGGAAAGGTTACAAAGATAGTTGGACTTACTATTGAGTCAATAGGACCGGATGCTAAGTTAAACGACCTGTGTAAAATATATTCAGCAGATAAAAGCCAGGTGCTATATGCAGAGGTGGTTGGCTTTAAGGATTCAAGAGTACTTCTTATGCCTTTTGATGTTGTAGACGGAATAGGGCCAGGAAGCATAGTTGAGAATACAGAAAGTCCACTTGCTGTAAAAGTAGGAGATGATATATTAGGTCATACACTTGATGGTCTTGGCAACCCGACAGATGGGGCAGAACTTACACTGGATAATAGTTATTCCGTAGAGGCTGCACCGCCAGATCCTATGGAAAGAGAAATAATAAGTGAAGTTCTTCCTCTCGGTGTTAAAGCAGTCGATGGCCTGCTTACAGTAGGTAAGGGACAGAGAATAGGAATATTTGCCGGAAGTGGTGTTGGAAAAAGTACGTTGTTAGGTATGTTTGCAAGAAACACAAAGGCAGATATCAATGTTATCGCTCTTATAGGAGAGCGAGGCAGAGAGGTAAGAGAGTTCGTAGAAAGAGACTTAGGTCCTGAAGGCATGAAACGAAGTGTACTTGTTGTTGCAACATCAGATAAACCTGCACTTATAAGAAACAAGGCTGCCAAGACAGCGACAGCTATAGCAGAGTATTTCAGGGATCAGGGCAAAGATGTTCTTCTTATGATGGATTCATTAACACGTTTTTCTATGGCACAAAGAGAGATTGGGCTTGCATCTGGTGAGCCGCCAGTAACAAGGGGCTATCCGCCAAGTGTATATAGTGAGATGCCTAAGCTTCTTGAAAGGGCTGGTATGTCAGACAGGGGCTCAATAACAGGACTTTATACAGTGCTTGTAGATGGAGATGATTTTAATGAGCCTATCACTGATACAGCAAGAAGTATTCTTGATGGACACATCATGTTATCAAGAAAGCTTGGACATAAAAATCATTATCCGGCGATTGATGTACTTCAGAGCATCTCAAGATGTATGAGCCAGATAGTTACAAAGGAACATAAGAAGGCAGCAGGAAGATTGAAAACAGTTCTTGCAACCTATAATGAAGCAGAGGATCTTATAAATATAGGAGCATACAAGAGTGGTTCTAACAGAAATATAGATTATGCCATATATAAGATAGATGCTGTTAACAGGTTTCTTATGCAGCAGACAGATGAAAAGTTTTCATTTGAAGAAGAACTACAGGAGCTTATTGAACTGTTTGCAGATTATGATGATTTTGAAACAGGTAAGCTAAAACTTGGAGGTCCACCTTCAGGACAGAGAAGATAATGATGTGAAGCCTTTATAATCATGGATATCAGAATAACTTCTGCTTAAGAAACAGACAGGTATATCAAAGAAAGATGGATAATGGCAAAGTTTATATATAGTATGCAGAATGTGCTTAACATAAAGGAGCGTATGGAAACACAGGCTAAGACAGAATATGCGCAGATGTTAGGTGCACTTCATGATGAAGAAAACAGAATGAGAAGCATAGTTGATACTTTAAATTCATATAAGGCTCAGGCTAGGGCATTAGCTTCTGGAAAGCTGGATATTGCAAAGATAAGAAGGTGCAATGAGGCTATAGAGATAACAGAGGATATGGTAAAGAACCAAGCTGTAAGGGTAAGACTTGCTGAAAAGAATGTAGAAACAGCTATGATGAAGCTGACGGTGGCAGTTAAAGAAAGAAAGGTTCAGGAAAAGTTGAAAGAAAAAGCTTTTGAAGAATTCTTACATGAATTAAACGCCCAGGAAATGAAAGAGATTGATGAAGTTGTAAGTTTCAATTATAATAATAGAGAAGATGATGTGTGATTGTTATGATAACTATAATAGAGTATTATAGAAAACACAGATGAATTAATATGGAGAACAGATTATTATGGCAAAGAAGAAATCCAAGGAAGAATTAGATATTGATAATGACTTAGACATGGGTGAAGAATCTGAAAGTGCTGGTGGCAATAAGTTCCTTAATATACTTATTGTACTTGCTGTTATTATCGTATGGCTTGCTATATTTGCATTGCTTATAAAGATGAATGTTGGAGGTATAGGCAGTATGCTGCGTCCTTACCTTAAGAATATTCCAGGTGTCAATATGATTCTTCCAGCTGCAACAGACGAGGATATAGCCAAAGAAACAGGTGGTAAATATAAGAACCTCTCGGAGGCAATAGACAGAATTAATGAGCTTGAGTCACAGCTTGATAATTACAAGAATTCAGATTCGTCAGATTCGCAGACTATATCAGAGCTTCAGGCTGAGATTGCAAGACTTAAGGTATTTGAAGAAAATGCACAGTATTATCAGGACCTTAAAGATAAGTTTGACCGTGAGGTTGTATATGCAGATAATGCACCAGATATAGAAAACTATAAGCAGTGGTATGAGTCAATAGATGCAGATAATGCAGCAAAGCTATACCAGCAGGTTGTTAAGGATCTTCAGGAATCACAGCGCGTTAAGGACTGGGCAGAGGCATATTCAAAGATGGATGCTGATAAAGCAGCAGCTATTCTTGAAGAAATGACAGGTGATACCAACCTTGTTGCAAAGATTCTTAACTGTATGACTTCAAAGCAGAGAGGTGCAGTTCTTGCAGCTATGGATCCTGTATATGCAGCTAAGATAACAAAGATTATGTATCCATAGAGTTAACACTGGTAATTAGATTATAAGATTAACAGTCGTATAATCTTTAATCTGTTACATATATAAGATGCTGTGAGTGTTGTATGTGAATAATGCACTCACGGATATATCAGGAAAGGAGGTAAAAAGTATGGTAAGTTCAGCAGTTACGGGAGCTGTGGCAGTAAGAAATACTTCTTCAGGAACAGCTTCAAAAAGCAGTAATACCAAAAGCAAATCATCAGATTTTAAGTCTGTCATGGCAGCCTCAATATCTAAGAATACTTCTAATGCAGGAACAGGTTCATCAGATAGTAAGCTTGGAATAGCAGATGATGTAAAATCAGCTAAAGACCAGAATACAACTGATACAAAGAATACTAAAGCTGATACAAAGAATACTAAAGCTGATACAGATGCGGTTGATAAAAAGCAGAATGCAGCTGACACAGGTAAAGCTGATAAAACTGACAAGAGTAAACAGGATAATAAGTCTGATGAAAAAGTAAATGATGCAGTTCAGAATGTGAAGGATACTATTAAGGAAGAACTGGATGTTTCTGATGAAGACATAGCTAAGGCGATGGAAGTGCTTGGGATAACAGATAATGATTTACTTTCGGTAGTAAAAGTTACTGAGCTGGTGAGTGCTTTAACAGGCGCTGATTCTATAACACTTATAACAGATGATGATATGTCTGGTAAGCTTACATCGGTTCTGGATGCTGTTAATACAGCACAGGAAGATATAGCAGATATGTTAAACACAGATGTTGATGATGCTGTGTTAGTGGTAAGAACGGATGCTGTGGTAAAAAAAGATACAGATGCAACAGTTGTAAAAAATACAGATAGCAGTATAACAGATAATCAGTCAGTTTCTGAAACAGAGTCACTTAGTGACGTACTTGCTGCTAAGGTTACAGCACAGGGCTCTTCAAAACATGAGGAGAGTACAGGCGAACATACATGCGAACATACAGGCGAACAGAATCACAATACACAAAGCTATGGCGGTGTTGCTGATAGTATTATCCAGAGCATGAAGGATAGTTTTGCTGACATTGTAACTGAGGATACTTCACGTGTAAGTGAAGCAGATATAGTTAATCAGGTTATAGACCAGATTAAGCTTTCATCGGGAAGAGAGCTTACAAGTATAGAGGTGATGCTTAATCCTGAAAGACTTGGAAGTGTTCATGTTACGGTTACAGCTAAGAATGGTATTCTTTCAGCCCAGATAGCAGCTCAGAATGAACAGGTCAAGACAGCACTTGAGAATCAGGTAACAGCTCTTAAAGAGAATTTCCAGAATCAGGGAATAAAAGTAGAGGCTGTAGAGATTACTGTTATGACTCATCAGTTTGAAGCGGGACAGAACTTTGGACAAAACGAGTCTGAAAGAAAGCAGTCAGAGCAAAAGATAAACAAAAAGCTTAATTTATCCGACTATATGGATGATGAAGATGAGACTGTAAGTGCACAGGATATCAGAAGAAAAGATTCAATACAGAATGGAAACAGTAGTGTTGAATATATGGCATAATGCAAGAGTTTTATCTGATATTAAAGCAATTATTACTTAAAATTTTAATATGTGAAAGGAGATGATATTATGGCAGGAACTATAGATACAACAGGTAAAGTGTCTAATCAGATTATGAGTTCTACATCTAAGACATCTAACACAAAGAAATCAAATACTCTTAATATGGAGAATTTCTTAAGCCTTCTTGTAGCAGAAATGCAGAACCAGGATCCCCTTGAGCCTACAAGTAATTCAGATTATATGGCACAGATGGCAACCTTCTCACAGGTAGAAGCTACTAGTGAGATGAATGAAAGGGTACTCAGCCAGACAGCATCTAATCTTATAGGCAAGGCTGTTATAGTAAAGACAGATACTAACAGCACAGGTTATGCAGGTGGTATAGTTAATGGCTGGCAGGAGATTGATGGAATAGTATATCTTGGTATTAATGGTAACCTTTATGATATCAACGATGTTGATCAGGTTATTGACAAGGATTACTATGAAAAGTGGAATAATAGTGGAAGCACTACAGGTAGCAGCAAAACTGATACAGACAATAAGACAAAGTAAAGGGATACTGTAAAAGGAGTTTAAGTATCTGGACAGGAACAGGAGATTCGTATGAATAATATGATTAACAATAATATTAATTCAATTGAACGAATGGCCGAAGTCATCAGTAAGAGAAAGAAACAGGATGTTAATGCCAGTTATGATGGCCCTTCATTTACTGAAATATTAAGCAGGCAGAAGTCGATAGATGAGCTTGTATCAGAAAGAACGGATGTAAAAAAAGCTGTCACGGGACAGATAAGATTTACAAAGCACGCTGATGCAAGACTTACTCAGAGAGATATCAGACTTACTGACGACCAGATGACAAGACTTGAAGAAGGTACTAAAAAAGCATCTGATAAAGGAATCAAGGAATCCCTTGTGCTTGTGGATGATCTTGCTTTCATAGTTAATACTGATAAAAAAATGGTTATAACAGCAATTGACCAGAATTCAAGTGAAGATAATATATATACGAATATTGATGGTGCGGTGATTATATAGCAGGACCATAAAGGATGCTATCCATTCCTGAATGACAGAAGGAATGGACGCTCATCAATAAATACAGGTATAGGCAATATGGAGGAACAATATTATGATGAGATCATTGTTCTCTGGTGTATCAGGCATAAGAGCACACCAGACGAGAATGGATGTTATAGGTAACAATATAGCTAACGTTAATACAGTTGCTTACAAGTCACAGTCTATGACTTTTAATGAAGTGTTCTATCAGACAACACAGACAGCTACAGGACCTAATGCAACTACTGGAAGAGGTGGTACCAATGCAAAACAGATAGGTCTTGGTTCATCGGTTGGTGCTATATCAACATCGATAACATCAGAAGGCTCTACAGAAAGAACAGATAATGCTACAGACCTTGCAATAACAGGAGCTAATGCATTCTTTATAGTAAGCAGTGGTGGAGAAACATTCTTTACAAGAGCAGGAAACTTTACAAGAGATGAAGCAGGAGCACTTGTTACCCAGTCAGGAGCTAATGTTATGGGATGGCAGGTAGATCCTGAAACAGGTGATGTAGTTAAGGATAAGGTATCTAAGTTATATCTTGAATCCGCTGATACTAAGTATACTATGCCAGAGAAGACAACAGGACTTACATTAACTGGTAATATCAATTCTTCTTCGGATGAAGATACTACTGCAACACTTAACTTCTATGATAGTTTAGGCAGTTCATATCAGGCTACTATCAAAATAAAAAGAACGGGTACATCAGGTACTACAGGAAGTCAGGTTACATATTCTGTAGAAGGTTCGTCTGTAACAAAGGATGGAGAAAAGACTAACCTTTCAATATTAACTAATGACACTATCACATTCAACTCTGATACAGGCGTTTTTGTAAAAAACGGTGATAGTGATAACATCACATTTACTATAGAAGATCCAGATGGAACTAACCTTGGTGATATAGGTAATGATAACCATGAAATATCAGTTAATGTATCAGGACTTAAAATGATTAAGGATAAAACTTCAATCAATCAGACATACGGTATATATGATAATGATGCAGGTGGATATGTTGGCGGTGGTAAAGCAGCTGGTACTATGACATCTGTAGGTATAGATACATCAGGACGTTTGGTTGCAAGCTACAGTAATGGTGATACAAAGTATGTAGGACAGATAGCTGTAACAGAGTTTACTAATCCGGCTGGTCTTGAAAAGGTTGGTGAAAACCTTTATAAGGCAACTCTTAATTCAGGAATATTTGATGGTGAAGGAAAGGAAATATCAGATACAGCTGGAAAGATTCAGTCAGGTGTTCTTGAGATGTCCAATGTAGACCTTGCAGCAGAATTTACTAATATGATTACAACACAGAGAGGATATCAGGCGAATTCAAGAATAATAACTGTATCAGATACGTTGCTTGATGAGCTTATTAATCTTAAGAGATAATTAACTGGATTAAAGTAATCTATGCATGAATGAAACGCTGCAGAAGATATTCTGCAGCGCATCTGATAAAATAGAAAAATATGCATAAAATGGCAGTATTTTGTTGCAATATTTTGCCATTGGTGTTTTAATATAGATAGTTTACATGGGGGTATTGTATTTATATGGATAAGTTTACCCCACAACAAAAGAATGGATGGTGTATTGAATGGATATAGCTACACTTATTGGTATTATTGTCGGAGCAGTAATGGTAGTATTCGGTATTCTGTGGGGAAACGGAGTTTCCACTTTACAGAATTTCGTTGATGTTCCTTCAATTATTATTACAATTGGAGGTTCATTATCAGGACTTATAACCTCTTATACTCTAAAAGATTTCCTTGGAAGCTTTAAGGGAGTCGGTCTTGCATTTAAAGATCCAAAGTATGATCACGGAGCTACGATATCTAAGATTATTGAATTATCTAACGTTGCAAGAAAAGAAGGACTTCTTGCTCTTGAAGAGGTTGCTCAGAATTTAGATGATGAATTCATGAAAAAAGGTATTCTTCTTATAGTAGATGGTACAGAGCCTGAGCTTGTAAGAGGAATTCTTGAAACAGAGCTTATGAATATGGATGAAAGACACAGAGGCGTAGCCGGCTTCTTCGAAACATGGGCTGCACTTGGTCCTGCATGGGGTATGATTGGTACACTGATAGGTCTTGTAAATATGTTAAAGGATCTTCAGGATTCTTCAGCAATCGGACCTTCGATGGCAACAGCTTTGCTTACAACTCTCTATGGTTCACTTATAGCTAACTGGTTCTGTACACCTATTGCTAACAAGTTAAAGGCGCAGAATGCTGTTGAGTATCAGCTTAAGGAGATAGTTATTGAAGGTCTTCTTTCAATACAGGCAGGTGAGAATCCAAGAGTTATAGAAGAAAAGCTTAAGTCATTCCTTTCACCAGTTTCAAGAACAGGCATAGGAGAAGAAGGTGGAGGTGAAGCTTAATGGCTAAAAGAAGAGCTCAGGAACAGCCGGCTGGTTCACCAGCGTGGATGAGTACTTTTAGTGATTTGATGAATCTGCTGTTGTGCTTCTTCGTTTTGCTTTTCTCTATGTCAACAGTAGATGCAGAAAAGTTTGAAAAAGTAGCAGCATCACTTAATGCAAGCTTTAGTATATTTTCGGCAGGCGGCTCGGCACTTACTGATGAAGGAATACTCGTTGGAAGTGGAGCAACACAGCTTAATGATCTTAGCAGTTATTACAATAATATGGGTCTTAACACTGATGGTGAATTCACTGAAGAGGTTAAAAGTGCCCAGGAGCAGATAGAAAAAGAAGGTATAAAAGAGTCTGAAAACATGGCAGAACAGATAGAAAACAATCTGAAGTCTACTAATGTAAATAATCAGGTTGAAATAACTGCAACAAGCAAATATGTTATGCTTAACATGAATGGTGGTGTTCTTTTTAATTCAGGAGATGCAGAGCTTACACCAGAGGCGGTTAAGCTTTTGGATAGCGTTGCTGATGCAATATATCAGTACAATGATAATTACATAACCATAGAAGGACATACAGACAGCAATCCTATCAGTACAGCAAAGTATCCTGATAACATGATGCTTTCTGTTCATAGAGCACATAGCGTATATAATTATCTTGTGAAAAATAAGAATTTCGATTCTAAGACTATGACGGCATCAGGAAGAGGTGAAAACGTTCCGGTGGCTGATAATTCAACAGCAGAAGGTAGAGCCCAGAACCGCCGCGTTGAGATAAGAATATATAATAACCTGAATAAGGATATTCAGTAAAAGGAGAAAGCATATGAAAAAAAGTACATTAAATGTAATAACACTAGCGCTTGTACTTATTAATCTTGCACTTACGGTTATTCTTACATTTTCATTGGTGTCAACTAATAATAAAACGAATAAGCTTATAGGGAAAGTTGCAGAAATAATAGATCTTGATGTAGCTGGTATTGATAATTCAGATAAGAGTTCATCATCTGGTGGAGAAATAGAAGATACATCTTATGTGGATGTGACTAATAATGGTTCCAATGATATAATGATATCTTATACAGATGGCGGAAGAACTCATTATGCTGTTATGAATGTGTCACTTGGTCTTAATACTAAAGCTAAGGATTATTCGGCTAAAAGCACTACAATTAACAATGGAATGAAAGTTATAGTAAATGCAGTCCAGACAGAGGCTATGAAATATACATATAGTACAATAGCAGCAAGCAAAACAACTATAGAGAGCGAACTGTTAACACAGCTGCAGGATACATTCCAGACAAAATGTATAACATCAGTGATTGTATCTATAGTAGTACAGTAAATAAAAGGAATGCGTTTATGATTAAGAAATATAAGGAGGTGAGGAAGATATGCCAGATGTCTTATCGCAAGACGAGATAGATAATCTTTTGAAGGCTCTTAGCAGTGGAGAGTTAGATGTTGAAGAAATGAAGGGCACTGATGAAAAACAGGTTAAGAATTATGACTTTGCAAGACCATCTAAGTTCTCCAAGGAACATTTAAGAACTCTGGAAATTATCTTTGAACATTTTGGAAGACTTCTAGCAACTAATCTTCCAGCCTATTTAAGAAAATCAGTCAACGTTGATATAGTAAATTCAGAAGTAGTAATATATTCAGAATTTTCAAATGCTTTGTCTAACCCAGTTCTGCTTGGTGTTGTAAGTATGAAACCATTAGCGGGCAATATGGTTATGGAGATGGCATCAAACCTGGGATTTGCTATAGTTGACAGACTGCTGGGAGGAACAGGTACAGCTCTTGATAAGGAAAGAGATTTTTCTGAGATAGAGCTTACCATTATAGAAAGAATTTTTTCAATATGTGTTAATCTTTTAAAAGAGCCGTGGGAGAATGTTATTAAAGTAACACCAAGGCTTGAAAGAATAGAAACAAACTCACAGTTTGCACAGATTATATCACCGACAGAAACGATTGCTATTATAACTATCAATCTTAAGATTGGTGATGTTGAAGGTCTTATGAATGTATGTCTTCCATATACTTTGCTTGAGCCAGTTATGGATAAGCTTAACACCAAGTTCTGGTTCTCCAATATGCAGGAGAAGGATCCAACAATGTATGGTGAAGTTATTGAAAATGTAATTAGTAAGACAAAAGTACCTATTAAGGCTATTCTTGGTGAATCTAAGGTTAACGTTTCAGATTTTGTTAATCTTCAGATAGGAGATATAATTAAAATTGATAAAAAAGTTGACCAGGAGCTTGATGTATATGTGGGCAATATTAAAAAGTTCAATGCATTACCTGGTTACTTTGAAGATAAATACGCAGTTAGGATAACAGACGTAATTAGAGAGGAGAGTGAGTAACAGATGGATGGCATGTTATCACAGGATGAGATAAACGCATTATTAAATGGAATGGATAATGATAATGATAATAACAACAGCAATGATAATGCGGATATGACAACTCAGGATGATGGCAGCGTAACTGGTGATAATAATACTACAAACAATGATCCAGGTGCTGATGAGGTTCTTTCTGATTACGAAAAGGATGCAGTTGGTGAAATATCTAACATAAGTATGGGAACAGCAGCGACTACTCTTAGTTCACTGCTTAATCAGAAGGTAAATATAACTACACCTAGAGTTGAGGTGGCAGATTGGGATCATCTTTCAAGAAAGTATGACAGACCTTGTGTAATGTTACAGATAAGATATAAAGAAGGTCTTGATGGAAACAATGTGCTTATATTAAAAGAAAAAGATGTAAAGATAATAACAGATCTCATGATGGGTGGAGCTGGTAATGCTGATGATAGTGAAGAACTTACTGATCTTCATCTTAGTGCAATAGGTGAGGCTATGAACCAGATGATGGGTTCTGCGGCAACATCACTTTCATCTATGTTCAACAGAAAAATAGATATAAGTCCACCTATAGCTAATATTGTGGAAACATATAACGAAATAGATGATTCACTTCCACCATTTTTAGCAGAACCTTTTGTTATGGTTGCATTTAAAATGCAGATAGGAGATCTTATTGATAGTGAGATAATGCAGTTATATCCTATAGATTTCGCAAGAGAACTGCTTAATATGTTCTCACTTGATCCAACAATGGGAGGTCAGACTGATTCTGATAAGGCAACAGCTTCAACTGGTGCTACAGCAGGTCAGGAAAGTCAGGCAGCTACAGCAGCACCACAGCAGCCAGTTCAGCCACAGGCACAGCCACAGCAGATGCAGCAGCCTGTTAACGATATGTCGGCACAGCAGCCATATATGCAGCAGGGAATGCCACAACAGAATATGGGAATGCAGCCTAATATGGGCATGCCATATGGCTATGGAATGGCACAGCCAAATATGGGAATGCAGCCAAATATGGGTATGCCATATGGATACGGAATGCCACAGCAGCCAGCACAGGATGTTAATGTTGCACCAGCAGCTTTCCAGCCATTTGCAGCTGATGTTAATCCGCTAACACAGCAGGAAAATATAGATCTGATTATGGACGTACCTCTTCAGGTTACAGTAGAACTTGGAAGAGTGTCAAAGTCTATTAAGGATATTCTTGAATTCTCGCCAGGAACTATTGTTGAACTTAACAAAATAGCAGGTGAGGCTGTAGATGTACTCGTCAATGGAAAGTATGTAGCCAAGGGCGAAGTAGTAGTCATCGAAGAAAACTTTGGTGTAAGAATAACAGAAATTGTTAAATAAATTTTATTTATAAATTTTTTAATAAATACATATATGAAAATCACGATTATTGATGTATAATAAATAAGGATTTTTAGTGAATAATTTATATTTTTATTTTAGATAAGATAGGAGAATCAATCATATGGCTAAGAATATTTTGATTTGTGATGATGCGGCATTTATGAGAATGATGATTAAGGATATCCTCACAAAGAATGGTTACAATATCGCAGGTGAAGCAGAAAATGGCGCAAAGGCTGTTGAAAAGTATAATGAGTTAAAGCCAGATTTAGTCCTTATGGATATTACTATGCCTGAGATGGATGGAATCCAGGCACTTAAGAAGATAAAAGAAACAGATCCAAACGCTTCTGTTATCATGTGCTCTGCCATGGGCCAGCAGGCTATGGTTATTGAGTCAATACAGTCAGGTGCTAAGGATTTCATTGTTAAGCCTTTCCAGGCAGACCGAGTTCTTGAAGCTGTCCAGAAAGTTGTAGGCTGATGGTTATTGCATCGATGAGCAGCAGAATAGAGGCATTTGCGCAGCTTCTCACTTTACTTATAATATTTATTTTTGTATTAGCTGTTACATATTACGTTACAAGATTTGTTGGTAACTATCAGAAGAATAAGTTGTCTGGCAGCAATATCAACATATTGGAAACTATGCGTATAGCAAATAATAAATACATACAGATAGTAAAGATAGGGAGCAGGGTTTTTGCCATTGCAGTAGCTAAAGATACTGTTTCATATTTATGCGAACTGGATGAAGATGAACTTATATATAAAGAATCTTCATCTGGTAAGATGCTTATTAACAATGATAATTTTAAAGAGATTTTAGAGAAATTCAAAAAGGACAAGCCAGAAAGTTAGGCAGATTTTAGTATGTTACAGTATATTAAGAAACATAAGAAAACTTTAGCTAAAGTAAGCATTGCAATGAGTACAATAATGGGTATTATTTTCGCTGTGTCAGCTAAGGTTCTTGCTGCAGATGGAGATAATCTTATAAGTATAGGCATATCAAGTGGCGATGGCAGCGATATGGCAGGAGTATTACAGATGCTTATAGTACTTACTGTTATTTCACTTGCACCATCTATTCTGATCATGCTGACATCTTTTACAAGAATAGTTATAGTTCTTCATTTTACAAGAGCAGCTATAGGTACTCAGACTGTACCGCCTAATCAGGTGATTATAGGCTTATCATTATTCCTTACTGTATTTGTCATGACACCTACTTTTACAGAAGTATATAATAATGCGGTGGTTCCGTTATCGAACAATGAGATGACAGTACAGGAGGCGTTTGATGAAGGCATAAAGCCATTGCGTACTTTTATGCTTAAGCAGACATCTACAAAGGATCTGGATACTTTTTTGAAGATTGCAGGATATGAGGAAGGCTCTGTAAAGTCAGAGGATGATATTACATTGAGAGTTCTTATTCCTTCATTCATTATAAGTGAATTAAGAATAGCATTTATTATAGGCTTTTTGATTTACCTGCCTTTTATAGTTATAGATATGGTTGTATCATCGACACTTATGTCTATGGGTATGATGATGCTTCCACCTACAACTATTTCAACGCCATTTAAGATACTACTGTTTGTTATGGCGGACGGATGGAATCTTATTATAGGTAATCTGATGCTTACTTTTAAGTAATACATGATGATTTTATGGATTTATACAGGATGTGGAGGCATGTATACAGATGGATGCTGGTACAGTTATTAATATAGCAAGACAGACAATATGGGTTATAGTAGAAACAGCAGTACCAGTATTGCTTGTATCTATGGTGGTAGGTCTTGTGATAAGTCTGTTTCAGACACTTACGTCTATTCAGGAGCAGACTCTTACATTCGTGCCTAAGCTTATAGCAATTCTGCTTACTATTATGATTATAGGTTCATGGATGTTGAATCAGATTACAGGATTTATGAATAATTTGTGGAATTTTTCCCAGTATATTTGATTAAAGGATTAAATTACAATGATTAATTATGAAGTCGCACTTGGACAATTTGAGCTATTTGTTTTGATACTTATCCGATTAGCCTCATTTGTCTTTGCTGCGCCTTTTTTTAATACTGCGAATGTACCAAACAGGTTTAAGATAGGCTTTTCTTTTGCGCTAAGTATTATAGTGTATTCTATTAATTCGGACATGACCGTGCAGTATAACAATATGATGGATTTCTGTATAATTGTAGTACAGGAAGTTATAGTTGGTGTTTTGCTTGGTGCAGTTTCATCTTTTGCAGTTCAGATTATACAGTTTTCAGGTAAAATGATAGATATGGATATAGGTATATCCATGGCACAGATATATGACCCGACAACACGTATGCAGGTTGGTATCATGGGAAATTTTTATTATTATATGCTGATGCTGCTTCTGATAATTTCAGGTATGCACAGATTCCTGATAGAAGCAATAGTTGAAACATACAATTTTATTCCGATTGGTGGAGTTAAGTTTGGTGCAGGTTTATATACAACTATTATTCAGTTTATGTCGGATTATTTTGTTATTGGATTCAGAATAGCACTTCCAGTTTTTGCCACTATGCTTCTGCTTAACTGTATTCTTGCGATTCTTGCAAGGATTGCACCACAGATGAATATGTTTGTTGTTGGTATGCAGCTTAAAATATTTGTTGGTATATTTGTCATATTCTTCACGATAAGAATGCTTCCAGCAGTTTCTAATTTTATATTTGAGGAAATAAAAGATTTGTTTTCATTACTTGTAAGGGGAATGAGTTGATATGGATAATGAAACTTTGTTGTTAAAGCTTAACCTGCAGTTCTTTGCAAAGGATGGACCTGGTGGTGAAAAGACAGAGCCAGCTACAAGTAAAAAGCTTAACGATATCCGAAAGGAAGGTCAGGTTGCTAAAAGTAAAGAGCTGATAACGGCGGTTTCGCTTATGTCTCTTTTTATTATATTAAAGATATATTTATCAAAACTTGGAACAGGGCTTATAGATGTGTATACACAGGTATATAACTCTATATCTAAGGTTGTAGACGACAGCTATAACGGATTGCCGATAAGAACGGCAGGCTCTGTTATGCAGCAGGTTATTATAGATATGATAAAGCTTGTTATACCTATTTTATTAGTTGCTATTGTTATAGCCATACTTGGAAATATGCTTCAGCAGAAATGGATGGTTACAGCGAAGCCTTTGCAGCCAAAGTTCAGTAAGATAAGTCCGATAAGTGGATTTAAGAGGATGTTTTCAGTAAGACAGCTTGTAGAGCTGATTAAATCAATAGCGATGATATCCATTATAATGATTGTGGTATATAATACAGTTAAAAGTAAAATGAATATTCTTCTGACATTTTATGATGTAGGACTAAACACAGCTTTATCCACAATAGGCAGTATTATTATTGACCTCGGCATTAAAATAAGTGCTGTATTTCTTATTGTTGGCTTTGCAGATCTTTTTTATCAGAGAATTAAGTTTAAAAACGATAACATGATGACTAAGCAGGAAATTAAGGATGAATTCAAGAATACAGAAGGTGATCCGCAGGTTAAAGGCCAGATAAAAAGAAGGATGCAGGAGGTTTCAAGAAGGAGAATGATGCAGCAGCTGCCAGAAGCGGATGTTGTCATTACTAATCCAACGCATTTTGCAGTTGCTCTTAAATATGAGCCTGATGCGGGAAAAGCTCCTGTAGTGATAGCAAAAGGTGCAGATTATCTTGCGTTCCAGATAAAGGATAAGGCAAAAGAGTACAATATAGCTATAGTGGAGAATAAACCACTGGCAAGAATACTATATCATAACATAGATATAGGCATGGAGATACCTCCAGAGTTATATCAGGCAGTGGCAGAAATACTTGCTGTAGTTATGCGAACAAATAATAGATTATAATTAAAATGTGTGATATAATTAACTAATCAATGTCGAAATATGTAGAAGCTGCCAGATATGGTGGCGATTACATTACAGATATAACACTATTATTAAGGATAAATATTTATGATACAATATTACATCGGGAAGGAGAAATAAAGTGAAGTTAAAGAAAAATGACTTATTCATGGGCATATATATACTATCAGCAGTTTTATTCTTCATTATTTCTATTCCTTCATGGTTACTTGATATATTACTTGCGTTTAATATAATGGTAGCACTTATTATATTATTTAATTCATTATATGCTAAAGAAGTGCTGGATATGGCTGCATTTCCAACAATGCTGTTATTCACGACTATTTTCAGGATATCACTGAATGTATCATCAACTAAGATGATTTTACGTGATGGATATGCAGGACACGTAGTTGCTACGTTTGGAGAGTTTGTCGGTGGCGGCAATCTTGTTATTGGTACGATTATTTTTATTGTTCTTATTATTGTACAGTTTATAGTTATCAATAAAGGTTCTGAAAGAGTATCAGAAGTAACAGCAAGATTTACACTTGATGCGATGGCTGGTAAACAGATGGCTATAGATTCTGATCTTAATACAGGAGCGATAACAGATAAGGAAGCGGCTGAAAGAAGAAAAAAGCTTCAGCAGGAAAACAGCTTCTTTGGTTCTATGGATGGTGCTACAAAGTACGTTAAGGGAGATGCAACAGCGGGACTTATTATAACAGCAATCAACCTTGTTGGCGGTATTATTATGGGAATGATGTATCGTGGACAGTCTGTAAATGAGGCACTTTCTACATATGCAATTCTTACTATTGGTGATGGATTGTGTTCACAGATTCCATCATTGCTTATATCTTTGTCAACAGGTATTCTTGTTACAAAGGCATCAAGTGAAGGTGAACTTGGTGATGAGATGGTAGGACAGCTGTTTTCTATAGACAGAGTTCTTATTATGGTAGGTGCTGCTCTTGCATTTTTAGGGGCTTTAACACCATTGCCTATATATATATTTGTGCCGCTTGGCATACTTCTTATAGTATATGGGAGAAAACTTAAGGATAAATCTGGTGAAGCAACTATCGAGGAGATGGCGGAGGCAGAAGAAACAGAGGCACAGGAGATAAGAAAGCCGGAAAATGTTGTTTCGCTGCTTAACGTTGATCCTATTGAGCTTGAGTTTGGTTATGGTATTATTCCACTTGCCGATGTTAATCAGGGTGGTGATCTTCTTGACCGTGTTGTTATGATAAGACGGCAGATTGCATTAGAGCTTGGTGCGGTAGTTCCTATTATCCGTTTAAGGGATAACATACAGCTGAATCCTAACCAGTATGTTATTAAAATAAAAGGCATACAGGTCAGTGAAGGAGAGATTTTATTTGACCATTATATGGCTATGAATCCAGGATATGTGGAGGAAGAGATTACAGGTATACCTACATTTGAGCCATCGTTCCACCTACCTGCTATATGGATAACTGAGAGCCAGAGAGAAAGAGCGGAATCTATGGGATATACAGTTGTAGATCCACCATCAATAATAGCTACACATCTTACTGAGGTTATAAGACAGCATATCGCAGAGCTTCTTACAAGGCAGGATGTACAGAATCTTATTAATAATATTAAGGATAATAATTCAGCACTTATTGATGAGTTAGTACCTAAGCTGCTCGGAATAGGTGAGATTCAGAAGGTGTTACAGAATCTGCTTGAAGAAGGCATATCTATAAGAGATCTTGTTACAATATTTGAAACACTTGCTGATCATGCAGCGGTTACAAGAGATACAGATATACTTACAGAATATGTAAGACAAAGCTTAAAGAGAGCAATTTCTGGAAAATATTTTCCACCAAATGAAGTTACAAATGTTATTACACTGGATCCTAAGGTTGAACAGGAGATTATGGGAGCAGTCAAGAATACAGAACAGGGTTCCTACCTTTCACTGGATCCTGCCCGTACAAAGGCAATCATGGATTCACTGGGAGAAGAGTTAAAGAAGCTTGAGGATATGGGAAAAAATCCGATTGTTATAACTTCACCAATAGTCAGATTGTATTTTAAGAAACTTGCATCTGATTATTATAAGGACATTATAGTTATCTCGTATAATGAAGTTGAATCTAATATTGAATTACAATCAGTAGGGATGGTGACAGCGTAATGATAGTTAAGAAGTTTCAGGCACCAACAGAGATGGAAGCCATAATAAAAGCAAGAGAAGAACTTGGAAGCACAGCAGTTGTACTTAATATAAAAAGTATAAAGCAGAGAGGCCTGGCAAGATTGTTTAAAAAGGATGCTGTAGAGGTTACTGCAGCACTCGAGGAAAAGGATATAGTTGATGGTATCAACAAAAATAAGCCAGTATTTGATAATAATGCTGCAAGTGGTCAGGAAGCAAAGTCAGAAAGAATGATTAACCAGAGCATGGTGTCAGGAGGCACTTCATCGACTATTAATCTTATAGCTGATGATAATACAGCAGTAAGCTCAGCATCAGCCATAGAACAGAAGCTTGACAGCCTGCATAATCTTTTACAGAACCAGGGAAGCTTAAACTCTGATATGTCATCATCAGGCAGTCAGGGAAAGACAGTGGCAGCTTCTGCATATACTAAAAGAATGTCAGATATTAAAGAGGATATATCCGGTGCAGCAGGTGAAAATAAGCAGGTAAAAGAAAGAGAAAATGCGAATTATAAGTTCCTTCAGCTTATTTATAAGAAGCTTATAGATAATGAAGTTGACAGCAGATTCGCAGATGAAATAATAGGTGAAATAGAGAATTCACTAAAAAAAGAGTCTAACCTTGACAGTATACTTGCAGCAGTATACCAGAAGATTATATTAAAGCTGGGAAAACCAAAGACTATAGAAATAGGCGATAAAGCCAAGGTTATATTCTTTATCGGGCCTACAGGAGTAGGGAAAACTACTACTATTGCAAAGATTGCCTCAAGCTTTAAGATAGAAAAGGAGGCAAGAGTTGCCTTCATAACAGCAGATACATACAGAATAGCAGCTGTTGAACAGCTTAACACATATGCATCAATCATTGACTGTCCTGTAAGTGTTGTGTATTCAGTAGAAGATATGAACAAGAGCCTTTCTGAATATAAAGATTATGATCTCATACTTGTTGATACAGCTGGAAGATCACATAAAGCAACAGAACAGATGGATGAACTTAAGGCATTTATTGAAGAGGTGGCACAAAGAGCAGATGAGTTTGATTTTGAGTGTTATCTTACTTTAAGTCTTACGACAAAGTATAAGGATCTTAAGAGCATTGCTGATAAGTATGATGATGTTGACTGGGCAGTTATATTTACAAAACTGGATGAAACATGTTCTGTTGGTAACATATTAAACATCCGCATGTTAACAGACAGACCACTTTCATATACAACATCAGGTCAGAACGTACCAGATGATATAGAAGTGATTAACGAGCAGGGCGTTGCAAGACAGTTACTTGGAGGTGGCGAATGATGATGGATCAGGCAGAGAATCTTCGTAATATGATCAGAAAGCAGAATCAGAATAATGTAAAGAATGCCCGTGTTATAGCTATTACAAGTGGAAAAGGCGGGGTTGGAAAGTCTAATCTGTCGGTTAATCTTGCGTTAGAATTAACAAGGATGGGGAAAAAGGTTATTATCCTTGATGCAGACTTTGGACTTGCTAATGTTGAGGTTATGTTCGGTGTTATACCTGAATATAATCTTAGCGACCTTATGTTCAAAGGAAAAGAAATAAAGGATATTATAACAGAAGGACCAGAAGGTGTCGGATTTATATCAGGCGGCTCAGGAATAGCTAATCTTATTAATCTTGATCAGGAGCAGGTAAAAAGGCTCGTAGGAAAAATGACAGATTTAGAGGAACTTGCAGATGTGATAATTATTGATACGGGGGCAGGAATAGCACCAAGTGTTATGGAGTTTTTGCTTGCTAGTCCGGAGACTATTATTGTCACAACACCTGAACCTACATCTGTAACAGATTCATATGCACTATTAAAGGCGCTTAGCATGAATGAAGGCTACAATAAAGAAGAATGTTCTATTAAGATGGTTGCTAACAGAGTTGAGTCTGAGAGTGAAGGACGTAATCTTTATGAAAAGCTTAATGCAGTTGTTACGAAGTTTCTTGGAATAAAACTCAGTTATCTTGGCAGTGTTCCTCAGGATTCAAATGTCAGAAAAGCTGTTATGAAGCAGAAACCTGTAACTATTATGTATCCTTCAAGCTCTGCAGCAAGACATTTTAAAAATATTGCAGCAGAACTTCTTGGTAATGATATTACTGTTCCTGCACACAGGATGGGAATACGAAGTTATTTCAAAAATGTATTTTCAAGAAAAATGTAGAAATATAATATAATGATATCCGTAAGATAAATCATGATGCTGTAGGAGGAAGGATTATGTTTGAACCGCTAAAGCTGGGAAACAGGGTTGAAATGGTGTTTAAGAGCAGGTCAGGCGATGATGATACTGTAGAATATGCCAGCCAGATACTTGATTTTACTGATGAAGGTATTATGTGTGCAATGCCTATTTATGAGGGGCACATAGTCCCGTTGGAAAAGGGGAAAAGATTTGAGGGATATTTTTATTCGGATAATAAGATATACAGGGCAATGTGTTCTGTAGTATCAAGAGGAAAAGAAGAAAAGCTTCATGTTGCAGAAATAAAGCTTGATTCTGCACTTGTAAGAATACAGAGAAGAGAATATTACAGGCTGAGCTGTATTATGCCAGCTTCTTTAAGAACAGTAACTGATATTAAAGAAGGCCTGGATGAGATTGAGGATCTTATTCTTAATGAAGATAATTATAAATGTACTATAGTAGATATAAGCGGTGGTGGAATAAGAGTATTTTCCAAAAGACAGCTTGAAAAAAATGAGATGGTTTATGTTAAATTCACACTGAATTTTAATAGTGGCGATAAGGAAGCTGACGTACTTGCAAAGGTTGTGGATTCACAGAAGAATTCAAAAGATGAAACTATGTTTGACAGCAGGCTTCAGTTTATAAACATCAGTGAAGCAGACAGAGAAGAAATAGTCAAATATGTATTTGAACAACAAAGAAATATGTTAAAAAAGGAGTTGGGCTATAATGGCTAAAAAAATCCTGGTAATAGATGACTCTGCACTCATGAGAAGAGTCATATCTGATATAATAAACGAAAGCGATGAATACGAGGTTGTGGCTATCGCAAAAGATGGACTTGAGGGTCTTGATATGATAGTGTCGCACCCATATGAGTATAGTGCTATCATTCTTGATATTAATATGCCTAAGCTTAATGGTCTTGAGCTTTTAAAAAGATTGCAGAAGGATCACATAGAACAGACAGTTATAGTTGTAAGTACTGTTGCAAAGGAAGGTGCTAAAGAAACTATCCAGGCACTTGAATATGGAGCATTTGATTTTGTTACGAAACCGGAAAATTATCTGGAGACAAAGAGTATTGATTTTAAGAACAAAATCTTTAATATGCTTAATGTAGCCACGAATTCCAGATCTTCTTTAAGAAGAGTATCTATGAGAACAGGCAGTGCATCATCAGTAAGAAGCACAGGAACTTTTAGAAAACCGGAAGATAGCAGTAAGCCTTTTTTTGCTTCGGCAAGAAGAAATCTTAACAGTACAAGAACAGTAGAAGATTCATCAAGAACTTCTGTTATGCATACAACGGGTTATGATTCTTTGGAACATGCCGTTAAGGTTGATGGCAGTAAGTATAGCAGAGTAAAAGCTGGTAAGAATAAGCTTGTTGCACTTGCATGCTCAACAGGCGGACCTAAGTCATTACAGCAGGTGATACCGATGCTTCCAGCAAATCTTGATGCGGGTATGGTACTTGTACAGCATATGCCGGCAGGATTCACAGCCTCACTAGCAGCAAGACTTAACGAGATGAGTGCAATCAATGTTAAAGAAGCAGCAGATGGTGAAGCTATTAAAAAAGGCTGGGTATATATAGCACCAGGTGGAAAGCATATAAGAGTTAGAAAGAAAGGCATGGATTATGTTATTTCACTTAGTGATGAGGCACCATTAGATGGTCTTAAACCATGTGCCAACATTATGTATGAATCGCTTACACAAAGTAACTATGACGAAATAACATGTGTCGTACTTACAGGTATGGGTGCAGATGGTACGAATGGAATAAAAGCACTCAGCAGAAATCATAAAAACATATACGTTATAGCACAGGATGAAGAAACAAGTGTGGTATACGGTATGCCAAAAGCAATAGCTAATACAGGCCTGGTTAATGAGGTTGTGCCTCTTAATCATGTCGCAGAAGCAATAACAAAAAACGTGGGGGTGTCTTAATATGGATGTAAGCCAGTATTTAGAGATTTTTATTGATGAATCAAATGAACATTTACAGTCATTAAGTGATCAGTTAATGATACTTGAGAAAGAACCAGAGAACAGCGATACAATAAACGAAATATTCAGAGCTGCCCATTCTTTAAAGGGTATGGCAGGTACTATGGGATATAAGAGAATGCAGAATCTTACACATGATATGGAAAATGTATTCTCAGAAGTCCGCAATGGTAACATAAAAGTAACATCAGATATGTGTGATGTATTGTTCCAGTGTCTTGATGCACTCGAGAATTATGTATCAAACATTCAGAATACACAGGATGAAGGTACTGATGATAACGAACCTATTATCAAAGCACTTAATTCATTCATAGGTGGCAATAACGAAGAAAGTAAAGAAACACAGCCACAGACAGCTGCTTCTGCTGTAACAGCAGGAGAAGGAACTTCTGAGCTTGCATTTGCTGATTTCGAGATGAATGCAGTTAATGAAGCATTAAAGAAGGGACTTGGTGTATACGAGATAGATGTTACAGTGGATGAGAACTGTATATTAAAGGCAGCAAGAGCATTTCTTGTGTTTAAGAATCTCGAGGGACATTGTGATGTCATCAAGTCTGAACCTTCAACACAGGATATAGAAGATGAAAAGTTTGATAAAAAGTTTACAATAGTAGTAGTATCAAAAGAAAGCATGGAAGATATATCTGGTATAATAAGAAATGTATCTGAAATAAAGTCAGCAGAAGCCAAAGCGATAACAACACCTTTCCCTGAAAGTGAAGAGACAGAAAGTAAGGAAGAAGCAAAGACAGAACAGACTGAGGTACCAGAAGCAACATCTTCAAAGGAAGCAAAGAAGGAGGAAACAAAGAAAACTTCTATGCTTACACAGGCAAAGAAAGCAGCAGCAGCTAACAGCAAGGCTGTAAGCCATACAGTAAGAGTTGATATAGATAAGCTTGATGTGCTTATGAATCTTGTAAGTGAGCTTATTATAGCAAAGAACGGACTTGTATCAGCAAGTATATCTGATGACGGAGAAACAGCTTCTAACAATCAGAAATTCACTGAGCAGATAGAATACCTTGAAAGAGTTACTACGAATCTTCATGAATCTGTCATGAAGGTACGAATGATGCCTATTGAAGGTGTTATAAGCAAGTTCCCACGTATGATAAGGGATCTTAATAAAAAGCTTAACAAGAAGATGGAATTATATATAACAGGTGAAGAGACAGAGCTTGATAGAACAGTTCTTGATGAAATCGGTGATCCTATCATGCATCTTTTAAGAAACTCAGCTGATCACGGACTTGAAAGTGCAGAGGTAAGAGCAGAAAGAGGAAAGCCAGAAGTTGGTTCAATCTATCTTAATGCGTTCCAGGAAGGCAATAACGTAGTTATTGAAGTTGCAGATGATGGTAATGGTATAGATGTAGAAAAAGTTAAATCTAAGGCTGTTGAGAAGGGAACACTTACTCAGGAACAGGCAGATGCTTTAACAGAAAAGGAAGCTATTGATCTTTTATTTAAGCCAAGCTTCTCTACATCAGATAAGATTACAGATGTATCAGGACGAGGAGTTGGTCTTGACGTTGTTAAGTCTAAGATTGAGGCTCTTGGTGGTGACGTAGAAGTTAAGACAAAGTATGGCGAAGGAAGCACCTTCAGCATAAGGCTTCCACTTACTCTTGCTATCATCCAGGCACTTATGGTTAAGCTTGGAGATGAGAAGTATGCTATTTCATTAGGTTCTATTGAGACAATCGAAGATGTGCCAGTAGGTGATATAAAGTATGTACATGCTAAAGAGGTTATTAATCTTAGAGGCAGTGTAATACCACTTATAAGATTAAGAGATATACTGGATGTACCAGGTGAGGCTGAAGAAACTGATACTATTATAGTAGTTATAGTAAGAAAGGGCGATAAGCTTGCTGGTCTTGTTGTTGACAGTCTTATCGGACAGATGGAAATCGTAATCAAGTCACTTGGTAAGTATATTAATATTAATAGAATGATAAGCGGAGCTACTATTCTTGGAGATGGTTCAGTAGCACTGATTATTGACGCTAACACATTAGTATAGGAGGTGGCCTGTGATGGAAAACATTAATGCAATAGAAGATAAAAATGAAGAAGTATCAACAACAATACAGTACATTGTTGTAAAAATAGGCAATGAACAGTATGGAATTAATATTAAATATATTGATAATATTGTAAGAAAGCAGGATATTACAAGAGTACCAAAGACACAGCATTACTACAAGGGAGTTATAAACTTACGTGGTGAGATAATACCAGTCATGAGTGTAAGGTTAAAGCTTGGGCTTGAAGATGATGTGTATACAGATAAGACTAGATATATAATCGTTAAGGTGGAAAGTGCTACTATAGGTATAATAGTAGACCAGGTAATGGAAGTAGTCACTCTGAACAGTGAGGATACAGAAAAGGTTAACCGTTCAGCAGGTGACGATGTTGCTAACAGTTACATAAGTGGTATTGGTAAGCATGATGGTGAGCTTATATCATTGCTAGATATTGTTTCTCTTATTGTTGAGAACGATTAAACACAGAATTGAGGTTTCTTATGTCAAAGGTAAGTTTAGAAAAGCTTAATGATGTACAGTTTGATGTTTTAAAAGAAATTGGAAATATAGGTGCTGGTAATGCAACAACGGCGTTGTCTACTATGCTTAATGTAAAGATGGACATGTCAGTTCCTAATGTAGCTTTAATCCAGTTTAAAGATATATCAACTATTATAGGTAGTGAAGATCAGACTGTAGTAGGTATTTTGTTAGAGCTGGGTGGAGATATAGACGGAATGATGATGTTTATATTCGATACCAGATCAGCACACCATCTTGTTAATTCGCTTATGCTACAGGATGACAGTAAAGATAACGATAGTGCAGAGTTCACAGAAATGGAAATGTCTGCATTAAATGAGATAGGCAATATCGCATCAGGTTCATATCTTACAGCTATCTCATCATTGACAAATATGAACATTATAGCAGATGTTCCACAGATGACTATAGATATGGTTGGAGCACTTTTGAGCGTTCCAGCATCAGAATTTGGTAAATATGGTGATAAGTTATTATTGATTCAGACACAGTTCGGTGAGCTGGATTTTGTTAAAGGATATTTTCTTCTTATTCCAGAACTTGAATCGTATGATAAGATTCTTCGTTCATTAGGGGTTATTGATTGATATTATCTTTAGGATGAGAGTTTGGTTATGAATTTAGATGAAATGATTAAAGTTGGAATGGCAGATCTGCAGTTGTGTAAGTCGCCAGGGGTATTGACGACACTTGGGTTAGGATCCTGTGTAGGTGTAGCGCTATATGATCCTGTAAACAAAATAGGTGGCTTATTACACTGTATGCTGCCTGACAGTACACAGTTTAAGAATAATTCTAATACAGCAAAGTACGCAGATAGTGGAATAGATGAACTTGTTTCAAAGATGGTAAGTCTAGGTGCTAACAGGTCAAGGATTGTTGCCAAGATAGCAGGTGGAGCACAGATGTTTGCTATGAAAACTAACAATGATACCTTAAGGGTTGGCCAGAGAAATGTTGAGGCAGTTAAGAAAAAACTGTCTCAAATGGGTATCAGGCTTTTATCAGAAGACTGTGGACTTAATTATGGTAGAACGGTGGAGTTCTATACAGAAAATGGCGATTATGTTATAAAATCGGTAGGTAAACCAAGAAAAGTTATATAAGCAGAGTTTGTGAGGATGATGTATGAAAAGGTTTAGAAATGTATCCGCAATAGTATCATTATTAGCTGGTTTTATAACCGCAGTCGTTATGTTTATTAACAAATATGATTTATTAGCATTTATATGGATACTGGCGGTTGTCATGGCAGTGTTTTATATTGTAAGCAGAATCATATGCTTTATATGTGACAGACATATAACAAAAGAAGAAGAAAAAGCTGAAGAAGAGCGGCTTGAAAAGGAAAAACAGGAAATCGAAGCAAGGATAGCTGAGTCAGAAAAGAAGAATTCAGAAGATTCCAAAGAAGCGGTATAACAACTAAATGATCGTTACGGGGGCATTCTTTTATGGATGAATTGGGAAGAAGCAGGCTATGGGAAAGATACATGGCAAGTCATGACAGTGAAATCAGGGAACAACTAATAACAGAATATGCACAGCTTGTTAAACTGGTAGCCGGCAGGATGAATATGTATCTTGGATACAATGTCGAATATGACGATCTTGTTGGTTATGGCGTATTTGGACTGATTGATGCTATAGATAAGTTTGATTTCGGTAAGAATGTCAAGTTTGAGACATATGCGAGTCTTAGAATAAGGGGTGCAATTCTTGATCAGATAAGAAAAATGGATTGGATTCCAAGATCACTCAGGCAGAAACAAAAGAAGATAGATACAGCAATGGCAAAGATAGAGGCTGAAACCGGAAAAGTTGTGACTGATGAGCTTCTGGCAGCAGAGCTTGGAATATCAATAGATGAGCTGAGTGAATGGCAGGGGCAGATGAAATCCTCTAATCTTATATCACTTGATGAATACACAGAAGCGGGTAGTGAGATCAAAATGGAGAATGTGGGAAATTCGCATTTTGACCAGCCAGAATCTGTGGTTGAAAAAGAGGAAACGAAAAAAAAGCTTGTCGAAGCAATAGATACACTGACTGAAAAAGAAAGAAGAGTGATAGTTTTATATTATTATGAGGATATGACACTAAAAGAAATAAGTATGACTCTTGAAGTGTCAGAATCAAGAGTTTCACAGCTTCACACAAAAGCTTTGAATAAAATGAAGAAGGTTATGGGCGATTATATGTTTCCGGCATAATGAAAGATATTTATGCATGTGAAGCAAAGTCGGAGGACTTTTTACCTCCGATATCACAATAAACGATAAAAGAAAGTGGGTTTAAGATGATTGAAGAATGTATGGCAGGGTATTTTCAATTTTCTTCTAAAGTAGACGGACTTTATATAACGGTTTACCCACCTAAGGAGAGATATAATGCAGCATCTATAGATGATGTCATGTATTATGTTGATCAAAGGAAAATTGAATGTAATAGTGTTAAACTAATGGAGGCAGTTAAAGCCGGAGCTTTATCAGAAACAACAATCAAGGTTTCAGATGAGCAGCAGCATACATATGGAGAATTCGGTGATTACAGAATAAGCTATGATGGCATGAGAGCGGAGGCTGTTTTTTATCCGCCGTTTGAGGGTGGAACCAGGCTTGATAAGAATGAAATAATGCGGGATCTTGAGCATAAAGGAATAAAATGCGGAATAGATGAAAGTGTTATTGATACATTTATAAAAGAAAGACAATATGGAAAAATATATGTTGTAGCAATAGGAAAACAAGTCCGAAATGGCAAAGACGGATATATAGAATATAAGTTCAATAAAGAACTTAAGCCAAGACCTAAGATGAATGAAGATGGAACAGTTGATTTTCATACACTAGAGAATGTGAACCATGTTAATGCAGGTGATGTTGTAGCAATATTGCATCCAGAGGACATGGGCGAAGCTGGCGTGGATGTATTCGGTAAGAAGGTTAATCCAGATAAGGTAAAGCATGTGATATTCAGGTTTGGACGAAACCTTGTTATATCAGAGGATGGAAGAAAGCTTATCAGTCAGGTTAACGGGCATGTTATACTTGAAAATGATAAAGTGGTTGTATCTAATGTGCTTGAACTTGTTGATATAGATAATTCAACAGGGGATATCGAGTATAATGGAGATGTTACAATAAAAGGAAATATACTTGCCGGTTTTTCTGTTAAAGCAAAGGGCGATGTTGTAGTACAGGGGGTTGTAGAAGGTGCAACCGTTATAGCTGGCGGCAATATAACATTTAACAGAGGTATCCAGGGAATGAATAAAGCTGTGATAAAGGCAGGCGGCAATATAGTTTCAAAGTTTATTGAAAGTGTCAGTCTTGTGGAAGCAGGTGGCAATATAGAATCTGATTCGATATTACATTCAAGAGTGGTTGCTAAGGGCTTTATTAAAGCTACTGGTAAAAAAGGACTTATAATAGGTGGTGATGTGAAAGCAACATCATTTATAGAAGCTAAAACTATAGGTAACGAGATGGGAACAACTACCGTGGTAGGAGTTGGGGTTAATCCAACGATGAAGAAACGTATGGATGAGCTTAAAAACAGTCTTAGCACTAAAGGCAACGATAAAATACAGCTGACACAGCTTATGACAGCGTTAAGAAAAAAACAGGATATAGAAGGTACGTTGGATAAGGATAAGCAGGAGATGCTTTCTAAAACAATGAGAAATCTTATCATACTGGATCAGGAGCTTAATCAGGAAAAGAAAGAGTATGAGCAGCTTAAATCTACATTGGGCGAGGAAAAGAATGCCTGTATAAAGATTTCTAATGTTGCATATGTTGGTACACAACTGATGTTTGGAGATATATGTATGTTCCTTAAGGAAAAGTATAATTATTGCCAGTTCAGAAAAGAGGGTGCTGATATAAAGAGTGCTCCACTGTAAACAGAAACGGAGAAGAATATGATAATCAGACCTACAGAATTCGGTATGATCCAACAGCAGAATACAGTATCCCAGATAAGACATGGAGAAGATGCTAAGCCGATGATTGAACAACAGACTATAGTTGTACAGTCACAAAAGGATGCTAATGTCAGGTCTGAGAAGGTTAATAATAAGGATGATGCCGATAACAGACAGAAAAAGTTTGATGCCAAGGATAAAAGCGATAATGAATACCAGCCAGGGCATAAGAATGATAAAAATAAAAAGCCCGATGGAAAAGTTATTATAAAGGGTCATGAATATCAGAATGTTGATTTTGATGTCAGGATTTAATACATATGAGCTGGCTCATGCGGGTTTTGACCTTATGACCATGGTGTTATATATGGGCATAGAGAAAAGGAAACAGCTTCGGAGGATATAATGGGAACAGTAGAGATAGTACTTTTAGTAATAGGGATAATATGTGTTATTGTAGGTATTATATTAGGCATAACAGATAATAATGACCATGATAAAGATATGAATCCAGCTGTTTCAGATTATGATGCAGCAAGTCAGGTGAGCAAGGTGTCCCAGACTATAGACAATATCATAGAACAGAAAATGCAGGATATAGAAGATAAGACAGAAGCAAGACTTGATAAACTATCTAACACAAAGATTCTTGAGATGAATGAATATGCAGATGGAGTGCTTAAGGAAATAAATCGTAATCATAATGAAGTTATGTTTATGTATGACATGTTAAACGAGAAGGACAAAGAAATAAAAACAACAGTTAAAGATGTCAATGGTACACGCATGAACAGAAATACGAATGCATATTCAGAAAAGAAATCGCAGAATAAACAATCAGTTCAGAATAAGCCATCTGTAAAAAATGATATAGCTGAAGTTGTTTTAGATGATGCACTTTCTTCAAATGAAAAGATTATAAAGCTGTATAATAGCGGATACAGGGATGTGGATATTGCTAAAAGACTTAAAATGGGTGTAGGAGAAGTAAGACTTATTATCAATCTTAGCTCAGGTAATAATTAGTGTTTTATAGCACAGTAAGGATTAAAGAAATGAAATTAAAATATTATATGTGTGGTCTTGGAAGCGGCATAATATTAGCAGTGCTTGTTCTTATGATTGCTAATAAGATTACACCGGAAGCTTCGGGCAATAATAAAGACATACATGAAACTACTGGTTCGGTTATAGCATATACAACACAGGCAGATGTAAAGGAAACAGCAGCATCAGATAATGCTGTTACTACAGCAGCAGGTACTATAGCTGCAACACAAAAAACGACTGAAGGGCAGACGACAGCTCCTAAAGAAAAGGTTACAGTACATATAAGTTCAGTGACAGTTGCATCTGATATAGCCAGAATGCTTGCTGAAAACGGAATTATAGATAATGCAGATGCATTTGTTGAATACCTGTATTCAAAGGATTATTCAAGAGTGATACAAGAGGGCGATTTCGAGCTTATAAAAGGCGATACATATGAAAATATTGCTAAAATAATAACAAGACAATAAGAAAGAAATATGAAATGCAAAATAAGAGTGTAAATAAGAGTAAAAATTATGAGTAAAAATATAAAAAACACTTGCAAATAATTGATACTATTGATATAATGCATTTCGTGTGAAAAAACATGCAGGTGGATTGTGTGACTGGTGCCAGTATACGCGCTGGTTGTCATGCGAGTATGAAACCCGCAAAAGATTATTTAACCAATGGAGGTATTAAAATGAGCGTAATTTCAATGAAGCAGTTACTTGAAGCAGGTGTTCACTTTGGACATCAGACAAGAAGATGGAACCCTAAGATGGCAGAGTACATCTACACAGAAAGAAATGGTATCCATATCATCGACTTACAAAAGTCAGTAGGAAAGGTTGACGAAGCTTATAAGGCAGTTTCTGATATCGTTGCTGATGGTGGTACAATCCTTTTCGTAGGTACTAAGAAGCAGGCTCAGGATGCTATCGCTAACGAAGCTGCAAGATGTGGTATGTATTTCGTTAACGAAAGATGGTTAGGTGGTATGCTCACTAACTTCAAGACAATCCAGTCAAGAATTGCAAGACTTAAAGAAATAGAAACAATGCAGGAAGATGGTACATTTGATGTTCTTCCAAAGAAGGAAGTTATCAACTTAAAGAAGGAATTAGAAAAGCTTCAGAAGAACCTTGGCGGTATCAAGGAAATGAAGAGAATTCCAGATGCTATCTTTATTGTAGATCCTAAGAAGGAAAGAATCTGTGTACAGGAAGCACACGCACTTGGAATCACATTAATCGGTATCGCTGATACTAACTGTGATCCAGATGAATTAGATTATGTTATCCCTGGTAACGATGATGCTATCAGAGCTGTTAACTTAATCGTATCAAAGATGGCTGACGCTGTTATTGAAGCTAATCAGGGTGAAGAAGTTGTAGCCGCTGATGTAGAAGAAACAGCTGAGGAAGCTTAATATTTAAGGTTTGACTTAAGTTTATGTATGCTTCAGCCTGTTGTTTCAGGTTGAAGCATTTTTTAAAATTATTCTAAAATATTATAATTGGAGGATATTAAAATGGCAGCAATTACAGCAGCAATGGTTAAAGAGCTTAGAGAGTCTACTGGCGCAGGCATGATGGAATGTAAGAAGGCTCTTACAGAGACAGATGGAGATATGGAAGCAGCTGTTGATGTTCTTAGAAAGAGCGGAGCAGCTAAGGTAGAAAAGAAGGCCGGAAGAATCGCAGCAGAAGGTATCACAAGAGTTGCATCTGAGGGTAATACAGCAGTAGTAGTAGAAGTTAACTCAGAAACAGATTTCGTTGCAAAGAATGCAGTATTCCAGGAATTCGTTCAGGATGTAGCTGATAAGGCTCTTAAGTCATCAGTTGATAAGGCCGGAGACGGAGAAGATGTATGTGGTATTCTTGATATGAAGGCAGAGCTTGAAGAAAAGACTATCGTAATCGGAGAAAAGCTTTCTTTAAGAAGATTTGAAAAGCTTACAGGCGATTGTGTAGCTTCATATGTTCATGGTGGCGGAAGAATCGGTGTTCTTGTTGCTGCTAAGGGTGCTTCAGGTGATGCAGTTAAGGAAGCCCTTACAAACATCGCTATGCAGATAGCAGCTATGAACCCACAGTATATCAGCAGAAATGATATGTCAGCAGAAGAACTTGCTAAGTTAAGAGAAATCATCGAAGAGAGCGCATTAAACGATCCAGCATCTCTTCCAAAGCCTATCTTAAACAAGTTAATTGATAAGGCTATCAATGATAAGGTATGGAGTGATGAAGATATCGCAACATATGAAGAGCATAAGAGCAATATGCAGTATTTATTCAACTTCCTTTCAAAGGAAGCAGCTTCTCAGTTAGCTGAACTTGCATTAGCAGATAGAGCTAATATTGCAGCTGATAAGATCTTCAAGGGCTTAGTAGAAGGTCGTGTATCTAAGCAGCTTAAGGAAATCTGCCTTATGGATCAGACATACGTTAAGGCTGAGGATGGTAAGCAGTCAGTTGCTAAGTATATCGCAGAGGTTGGCAAGGCAGTAGGGGCTTCATTCACAATCAGCGGTTATGTGCGTTTTGAAGTAGGTGAAGGTCTTGAAAAGAAGAGCGAAGACTTCGCAGCAGAAGTAGCTGCACAGCTTGGCAACTAAGCAAGGTTTTCAATCTGAAATAAGGCTTTGATTCTTTATAGATTATACAGAATGTTAAGGGACAGTACCAAAAAGGTATTGCCCCTTATTTAATTTATTGCTATTTTAAATAATATAAGATTTATATCTGAAAATCATATGATTTTATACTTTACAAATGTGAAGATTTCAACGTACAAAATAAAGTTGAAAAAGCAAAAAGGTACTGTTATAATTATATATAAAATATGGTGCGTGTTATATATATTGACAGAATAGGGTTAACATAAAGTGATAATATTCTTCATAAGAATATTGATGACATCTGGTTGTGTTATCCTGTTGATTGCTGCATGCGGCTATCTTATGTATTTTGCTTTATACTGATAGACGTGCTATATCAACTAGTTGATGTGGAGAAATGTAGCTGATATATAGAATAGTACTCTGCATACATATTTAAGTTAATAAAAAAAGTAAAAGGAGTAAAAGCATGGAAGTAAAGAACCCTATTAGAAAAAGACTGAGCAAGGGATTTTCACTTATTACTAGAGTGTGTTGCATAGCTCTTGTTTTATGCGATATTGCTATATTTGCAATGAGCAGCCTGTATGAGCATGGTATGTCAAACTATGGATTTTCACAGGGTGATATTGGTAAGGCTATGGTTACATTCTCGGAAGCAAGAAGTTCCTTAAGAGCAGTAATCAGTTACAAGAGTACAACAGAGATTAACAGTGAAAAGAAGGAATATCAGACAAAAAAGCAGCTTTTTGATACCTATCTGAGTGAGGTAGAAAAAAGCATGGTAACAAAGGAAGGAAAAGAATCCTATGCCAATATAGTAAGCAAGCTTGATGATTATTGGAATATGAGCGACAGCATACTAAAGGTGGCTTCTACGTCAGATCCTGCAGCATGTGAGAATGCACAGAAACAGGAGTACGAAGTACTTGGACCTAAGTACGATGAATTATACAATGATATGAAAGAACTTATGGATCTCAATGTAAAGATGGGTGACGATCTTAAAGACGTATTATTTGTAATAAAGATTGTCCTTGGTGTATTGGTACTTGTGATAATAGGTGGAAGCATAATAACTTCTAAGAGAATAGGAGCTAAGATAGCTGACCAGATAGAAAAGCCTATTGCCGATCTTGCAGAAAGATTAAAGAGGTTTTCACAGGGTGATCTTGGTTCACCATTCCCAGAGCATAACAATGAAGATGAGGTTGCACTTATGAATGATGTTGCAAAGGAAATGGCAGCTAATCTTAATCTTATAATTAGTGACCTTAGCAGACTTATGTCTTTAATGGCAGATGGCAACTTTGCGATTTCTACTGAAATGGAAGATAAATATGTTGGTGAATTTGTTGAATTATTAGAGTCTATCCGTAATATGAACAGAAAGATGAATTCAACATTAAGACACGTTGAAGAATCAGCAGAGCAGGTAACAGCGGGCTCTGAGAATCTTGCACAGTCAGCACAGGATCTTGCTGAGGGAGCAACAGAACAGGCAGGAGCAGTTGAACAGCTTCAGGCAACTATGTCAACTATAACTGAGCAGGTTGCTGATACAGTTAATAATCTTAATGATACGAGCAGAAAAGCAGAATCATATGCTAAATCGGCAGATTCTAGTAAAACAGATATGCGTGAACTTATGGATGCAATGCAACGTATAAGTGAAACATCTAAGAAGATTGAGAATATCATATCTGATATAGAAAGCATAGCAAGCCAGACTAATCTCTTATCACTTAATGCAGCTATTGAGGCGGCAAGAGCAGGAGAAGCAGGTAAGGGCTTTGCAGTAGTAGCAGAACAGATAAGAATGCTTGCGGATGAAAGTGCAAAGTCTGCTGTAGATACAAGAACTCTTATAGAGGGAGCTATTAATGAGATAGAAGAAGGTAATCAGGTAGCACAGAAAGCAGCTGATTCTATGGAGGCAGTTGTACAGGGTATCAATGATATATCAGATACATCTAAGATGTTAAGTGAGAATTCTAACCAGCAGATAGCAGCTTTAAGAGAAGCTGAAAAGGGTGTAGAACAGATATCTGAGGTTGTCCAGTCTAACTCAGCGGCATCGGAAGAGTGTTCAGCAACAAGTGAAGAGTTATCAGCCCAGGCAGAAGCTATGAATGAAATGACAGCTCAGTTTGTATTAAGAGATAAATAAATATAAGTACATGTACTTGTTATATAAAAGAGGTGGAAAGCTTTTTCCACCTCTTTTATAGATATGATAAAGAAAAATATAGATAGTACTGTGTAAAATATATTTTGACCCTGACATTATATTATGCTATAATTTCCATAGTTAATGTGCTGTATGTAAGCTGTCTGGCACATAAGATTATTACGTGATGCAAAGGAGGATAATGATGGGTTTATTTGGAACAAAAACTAATTCATCAGATGATTCAAAAGATATATTTGGCAGATTAGGCAAAGAAGAAAAAGAGGGTATGATGGTTAACACTCTTGATGCTGCAGAGTCTGCAAAGTTTTCTGGACAGACTGGAAAAGAAAACATGACGAGCAGCAATGGTGCAATAACGGATAAGCTTGAAGCAGAACTTAATGGCACTGAAAAAGAGAATGTGCCAGCTGACACTGTCGTAAAGGAAGAGCCAAAGACAGAACTTGAACAGATTTCAGATGAGACAGCTGTTATTACATCAGGTCTTGTTGTGAGCGGCAATCTTGATTCTATAGGTTCGATAGATATATTTGGAGTTGTTGATGGTGATGTATCATGTAAAGGCAAGCTTACTGTCAGTGGAACGATAAATGGAACAACTATAGCTAATGAAGTGTTTGCTAATAATGCACAGATAACTGGTGATATACAGGCAAGAGGAACGGTAAAGATAGGCCAGGGAACAGTAGCTGTAGGTAATATAACAGCAACATCAGCAGTTATTGCAGGTGCTGTTAAGGGTAATGTGGATGTTAACGGGCCTGTTATAATAGATTCATCAGCAGTTATTGCAGGAGATATAAAGTCTAAGTCAGTCCAGATCAATAATGGAGCAACTATTGATGGAAGATGTTCACAGGCTTATTCGGATGTTGATATGGATGCGATATTTAACATTCCAGGTGTTGAGGCAGAAAGTAAAGCAGACTAAATATAATAAAAGGAAGTAAATACAATGAAAGATATAAAAAGAGTAATACTTAAGCTTAGTGGAGAAGCATTATCAGGAGATAAGAAGTCAGGATATGATGATGAACTTATCATAGACATAGCAAAACAGGTAAGCCAGATTATAGATAAGGGTATTAATGTAGGTGTAGTTATCGGTGGAGGCAACTACTGGAGAGGCCGTTCCAATGATAATATTGACAGAACAAAGGCAGATCAGATAGGTATGCTTGCAACAATTATGAACTGTATATATGTATCTGAAATATTCAGATCACAGGGGTTAAAGACAAATATTCTTACACCTTTTGAATGTGGAAGTATGACTAAGCTTTTCTCAAAGGACAGAGCTAACAAGTATTTTGAGAAGGGAATGGTTGTATTCTTTGCAGGAGGAACAGGGCATCCATACTTTTCTACAGATACAGGTATTGTGTTAAGAGCTATTGAACTTGATGCTGATGCGATTCTTTTAGCAAAAGCTATTGACGGAGTATATGACAGCGATCCTAAGCTTAATCCTGATGCTAAGAAATACGACAGTATATCTATAACAGATGTAGTAGATAAGCATCTGGGTGTTATAGATATGACAGCTTCAGTTATGTGCATGGAAAACAAAATGCCGCTTATGGTATTTGGACTTAACGAAAAAGATAGTATAGTAAACGCCCTTTCAGGTAAGTTCAACGGAACAATAGTTTCAGTTGAATAGTTATAGTTGATAGTTACAACTGAATAGCCGCAGTTGGATAATTACAGTTGATTATTGCAATAGATTATTGTAATATGAAGATAATACCGCAAGGTAAAATTAAATAATAATGTAGACTAGGAAAGAGAGTTTTTAGTAATGAGTGATATCAGAGAATATGAAGAAAAGATGAAGAAATCAGTGGAGAACTTAAGAGAGGATTATACAACAATCCGTGCTGGAAGAGCTAATCCACATATATTAGATAAAATAAAGGTTGATTATTATGGAACACCTACATCACTTCAGCAGGTTGCTAACATATCAGTTCCAGAAGCACGTATGATTCAGATACAGCCTTGGGAAGCAAGCCTTATAAAAGATATAGAGAAGGCTATTCTTGTTTCAGATCTAGGACTTACACCTAATAACGATGGTAAGGTTGTAAGACTTATCTTCCCTGAATTGACAGAAGACAGACGTAAAGAACTTGCAAAGGATGTTAAGAAGAAGGGTGACAATGCAAAGGTTGCTATAAGAAACGTCAGACGAGATGCTAATGATGCTATTAAGAAAGAGAATAAAGCAGGGGATATTTCTGATGATGAGGCTAAGAACTTAGAAGATGAAGTTCAGAAGCTCACAGATAAATATGTAGCCCAGATTGATAAAGCAATCGAAGAGAAGTCTGCAGAAATACTTACAGTATAAGATATATGAAAAAAGGCTGTTGGTTATTGCAACAGTCTTTATTTAGTTGTATCAGAGCAGGTGTTTTATAAGAACAGATAGAAATGAGGTTTACTATGGATAGTTTTAACGAGGAATTAGGCTTAAATATACCTGGACACGTTGCAGTTATTCTTGATGGTAATGGACGCTGGGCAAAGAAAAGACATATGCCAAGAACTTATGGACATATGCAGGGAAGCAAGGTTGTTGAGGATATGTTATATGTAGCCGATGATTTAGGTGTAAAATATTTTACAGTATATGCATTTTCAACTGAAAACTGGAAAAGATCTACAGATGAAGTGAGTACTCTTATGAATATATTAAGAAAGTACTTAAAAGACTGTGTTAAAAAGTCTATGAAAAACAATGTAAGGTGTCGTGTCATAGGAAGAAAAGAAGAGTTAAGTGCAGATATAATAGAGAGCATTAATAATCTTGAGGAAAAAACTAAAAATAATACGGGACTTAACTTTACAATAGCTATTAATTATGGTGGAAGAGATGAGATAGTAAGAGCTGTACAGAAAATAGCAGATAAGGTTAAGGCAGGTGAAATAGCTCCTGGTGATATAGATGAAAGCATGATAAGCAGCAATCTGGATACCGCTGAGCTTCCAGATCCTGATCTTCTTATAAGAACAAGCGGAGAACAGAGATTGTCTAACTATCTGCCTTGGCAGCTTGCTTATACAGAGTTTTATTTTACAGATGTATATTGGCCTGATTTTAATAGAGAAGAGCTTATTAAGGCATGCGAAAAGTATAATAAGAGAGAAAGAAGATATGGTGGTGTTAAGGAGGAGTAAGCATTGTTAAAAAGAATTATAAGTGGAATATGCTTAGTCATTATTACTGCACCAGCATTATATTTTGGCGGCTGGTTTTTATATGCATTGTGTCTTTTCATATCTCTTGAAGGCAATTATGAGCTCCTTAGAGTGGCTGGATTAGAGAAAAGTCCATTAGCGATATGTGCATATGTATCAACAGTAGTTTATTACATATTACTTGACAGCACAGATAACAGATACAGCATGCTTGTGTTAGTGGCTGCATTTCTTGCACTAATGACTATTTATGTGTTCACATTTCCAAAATATAAGGCTGAGAATATAATGTGGTCATTTTTTGGAATAATATATGTAACTATGATGCTTGCATATATTTACGAAACAAGAAGATTAGACAATGGAGTTTATCTTGTATGGCTTATATTTGTTTCATCCTGGGGAAATGATACATTTGCGTATTTTACAGGAGTGCTTATTGGAAAGCACAAGATGGCACCAGTATTGTCTCCTAAGAAATCAATAGAAGGAGCTATAGGTGGAATCGTAGGTGCAACGGCTCTTGGAGTAATATATGGAAGCATAGTCAGCACAAGGATGACAGAGGAGCTTGTCAGTCCAATGCTTACGTTTGCGGTTGCAAGCTGCATTGGAGCTATGTTAGCGATAGTTGGTGATCTTGCAGCATCAGCTATAAAAAGAAATTATAATGTTAAAGATTATGGAAAACTTATTCCAGGCCATGGTGGTATATTAGACAGGTTTGACAGCGTAATATTTACAGCACCTGTTGTATACTGGGCTGTCGTTATTATTAACGGATTAGGAAGATAGCAGGAAAGGGGTATAACGATGAGAGGCATATCTGTACTGGGTTCAACAGGCTCTATCGGAACACAGACGCTTGATGTAATAAGAAGAAATAATGATATAAAGGTTGTCGCTCTGGCAGCAGGTACAAGAGTTAAAGAGCTTGCTAATCAGGTGAGGGAGTTCAGACCAGAGCTTGTGTGTATAGGAAGTGAAAAGCTTGCAGCAGAACTTAAGGTTCTGCTTGCTGATATTGATGTTAAGATAGTATATGGTGATGAAGGTCTTATAGAAGCAGCTACAATAGAAAGCGCAGATATAGTTCTTACGGCAGTTGTTGGCATGATGGGAATAATACCAACTATTAAAGCTATTGAAGCACATAAGGATATAGCACTTGCCAACAAGGAAACACTTGTAACAGCAGGGCATATTATTATGAAGCTTGCTAAGGATAATGGTGTTAATATATATCCTGTCGATAGTGAACATTCTGCTATATTCCAGTCACTGAATGGTGAATATAAAAGAGAGGTTGAAAGAATACTTCTGACAGCTTCAGGTGGACCATTCAGAGGAAAGAAGAGAGCTGAGCTTGCAGGTGTTACACTTGAGGATGCGCTTAATCACCCTAACTGGGCTATGGGACGTAAAATAACTATTGATTCATCAACCATGGTTAATAAGGGACTTGAGGTTATGGAAGCACAGTGGCTTTTTGATGTACCATCATCAAAGGTATGCGTTGTTGTGCAGCCACAGAGTATAATACATTCTATGGTAGAGTTTGTTGATGGAGGTATTATGGCACAGCTTGGAAGTCCGGATATGCGTCTTCCAATCCAGTACGCATTGTATTATCCTCATAGAAAAGAACTTAATACTAAGAGAGTGGATTTCTTTGAATTAGGACAGATAACATTTGAAAAGCCTGATATGGATACTTTCAAAGGTCTTAAGCTTGCATATGAAGCATCGGACAGAGGTGGAAATATACCAACAGCTTTCAATGCTGCAAACGAGCTTGCAGTGGCAAAGTTTCTTGACAGAAAGATAAAGTATCTAGATATACCGGATATTATAGAGTACGCTATGAATGAGGTGGATTTTATCGACAATCCATCCGTTGATGAGATTCTTGATACAGAGAAGAATGTATATGAGATGATCGGAGGAAAGTGGTAAATTGGTTTTAAATATAATATTGGCGGTTCTTGTTTTAAGCATAATAATTATCATACATGAGTTTGGACACTTCATAGTTGCAAAGGCTAACGGAATAACAGTAGTTGAGTTTTCACTGGGGTTTGGTCCTAAGCTGCTCCATTTTAAAAAGGGCGAGACAGAATACTGCCTTAAGCTTCTTCCTTTTGGCGGTGCATGTATAATGCTTGGACAGGATTTTCTTGATGCTGAAGAGGATGATGAAGATAATCAGGATGAAAATGAAAAAGAAAAAAATACAGATGCCTATGATATAAGTAATGCAGCACATAAAGGCGATGCGGCATCTGCTTCTGCTGGAGGCTATATGTCCATGAAGGCTAAGGATGAGGCGCTTGAACATGGATATGATATGTCCAGATCATTTGCTAACAAGTCGGTGTGGGCAAGAATAGCTGTTATAGCAGCAGGACCTTTGTTTAACTTTATTCTTGCTTTCATATGTGCAGTTGTTATAGTTGGAAGCATAGGATATGATCCATGCAGGGTTGATGTGCTGTATGAAGATTCGCCAGCGGCTGCTGCAGGGCTTTTAGAGGGCGATACAATAGTTAAGGTGAATAACCAGAAGGTTACATTCTACAGGGATTACTCATTTTACAGATATTATCATGCTGACAAACAGATGGATATAACATATATAAGAGATGGACAGAAGTATACAACAACACTTATGCCAGAGTATGTTAAGCAGGAAAAATATCAGATAGGAGTTTCGCTTGAACAGAATGGTACTATTTCAGCAGTGTCAGATAAAACACCTGCGGCAGTGGCAGGGGTTGTAAGTGGTGACAGAATATCAGCTGTCAATGGTGTGAAGGTTGAAAATAGCACACAGATAAGCGAACAGATTAACAAGTGCAATGGACAGAGCATAGATATAACAGTATCAAGAAATGGTTCGGATGTTACATTATCCATGACACCTAAGTTAGTTGAAAATGAATATTATTATACTGGATTTGCATGTTATGGAGCCAGGGAAAAGGTATCACCAATAAAGACACTTAAGTATGCGCTTGGTGAGGTTGGCTACAGCGTTAATACAGTTATAAGGAGTCTTGGAATGATGTTTACGGGACAGGTTGGTGTTAATGATTTATCAGGACCTGTTGGTACAGTTAGCATTATGAGTGATATTGTGGAAGAAAGCAAGGCAGATGGTGCTTTTTATGTGTTCCTTAACCTTCTTAACCTTGCTGGACTTATAAGCTCCAATCTTGGGGTTATGAATCTTCTTCCTATACCGGCACTTGATGGTGGAAGACTTGTGTTCCTTATAATCGAAGTGCTGAGAGGCAAACCGGTTAAGAAGGAGCATGAAGGAATAGTTCATTTTATAGGAATGATTCTGCTTCTTGCACTTATGGTTTATATTATGTTTAAAGATATAAGAGGATTGTTTTAGATTGTTTCAGATATATTGATTTAGATATAGATTATTTTGGACTTAGATTGTTTCAGATGTTGAAACTTATATAGGAAAAGATTGAGGTGGAGTATGTACAGAGATAATACAAAGATTATAAAGATAGGTGATAAGCTTATTGGTGGTGGCAGCCCTATTATGATCCAGTCTATGACTAATACACATACAGAGGATGTTGAAGCTACTGTTAAACAGATATTAAGGCTTGAAAAAGCAGGATGTGATATCATAAGATGTACAGTTCCTACTATAGAAGCGGCACATGCTATTAAGGAAATAAAAAAACAGATTCATATACCACTCGTAGCTGATATACATTTTGATTATAAGATGGCGATTGCTGCCATGGAAAATGGTGCTGATAAGATCAGGATAAATCCTGGTAATATTGGTTCGACTGACAAGATAAAAGCAGTAGTAGATGTTGCTAAATCAAGAAATATACCTATAAGAGTAGGCGTTAACAGCGGTTCGCTTGAAAAGGATATTGTTGAAAAGTATAATGGCGTTACAGCAGAGGGACTTGTAGAGAGTGCCCTTGATAAGGTTAAGATAATAGAAGATCTCGGATATGATAATCTTGTCATAAGTATTAAGTCTTCTGATGTTTTGATGTGTGTAAAAGCACATGAGATTATAGCTGAGCAGACTAACTATCCTTTACATGTCGGAATAACAGAATCAGGTACTATATTCTCAGGAAGTATTAAATCATCTATAGGACTTGGACTCATACTTAACCAGGGTATAGGTGATACAATAAGAGTATCTTTAACAGATGATCCTGTAAGAGAGGTAGAAGCAGCAAAGCTTATATTAAGAACACTTGGTCTTAGAAAAGGTGGTATAGAAGTGGTATCATGCCCAACCTGCGGAAGAACAAGGATAGATCTTATAGGGCTTGCATCAAGTGTTGAAGAGCTTGTTAAGAATTATGACCTTGATATAAAGATTGCAGTTATGGGATGTGTTGTTAACGGACCAGGAGAGGCAAAGGAAGCTGACCTTGGAATAGCTGGTGGAGATGGCTGTGGAGTTCTTATAAAGCACGGAGAGATTGTAAAGAAGTGTGATGAGGATAAGCTGCTATCAGTATTAAAGGAAGAACTTGATAACTGGCAGGCATAATGGAAAGTTGAGATAAGATGTATAAGTTTTTAGATGTTTTTAAAACGCTTAAGTTGCCAGATGATATAAGAGTATATATGGAGAATGTGGAGGTCACGAAGGTTTCGAAGACCTCCACTAATTCTCTTGCCCGTGTATACATAAAGAATGATAAGGTTATAAGCAAGAAGATAATATATAAGGTTGAGGATGCTCTTAAAAAGCAGGTGTTCCGTATACAGAACATGGATGTAAGGATAATAGACCGTTATAGTCTTTCCAAGCAGTATACACCACAGACTATTATGGATGTTTATTATGACAGTATATTGTTTGAACTCGAAAAATACTGGACTCTTGAATATAATCTTTTGAAGAATTCAACGTGGGAGTTTGAGAAAAGTGATCTTTTGGTGCTTACACTTGAGGATGGGTTTCTTGCAAGGACATATGCGGATAATCTTACAGATTATTTTAAAAAAATATATCTTAACAGGTTTGGCTTTGAAATAGATGTTGAATATAAATATGCCAGCAAGACAGAGAACCATTATGAAAAGGAAAATGCTCACAAGCTTAACTTAAGAGTCAAGCAGATAGAAGAGCAGCTTCAGGCAGCAACTCAGAATGGTGATGGTGAAAGCAAGCAGTTAAGTGATGCTGATAAAAATAAAAAGAAGGCAGAACAGAAAGCTAAGGCAGCAGCATTTTTTAATGAAAGAGGCGCAACAGGAAAGGATCTTACAAGATACAGGAAGCCAGCTAATCAGGATGTGTTATACGGAAGAGATTTTAATGATGATATAACTGCGATAGAACAGCTTGAAACACCGGTAGGAGAGGTCGCTGTTAATGGTATGGTTATGAGCGTTGAACCAAGACCGATAAGAGATGAGAGAACTATTCTTTCAATAGCTGTTACAGATTTTACAGATAGCATAATAGTAAAAATGTTTGTTAAAAATGAGCAGCTGGATGATATGTACGGTTTTATAAAAAAAGGAAATTTCCTTAAGATTAAGGGAATAGCTGCTATGGATAAATACGACCAGGAAATAACAATCTCTAATGTATCCGGAATAAGAAAGGGTACTGATAACAGAAGTGTAAGGACGGATCTTGCACTCAACAAGAGAGTGGAGCTTCACTGTCATACAAAGATGAGTGATATGGATGGCGTGTCACGCGCCAGCGATATTATTGACCAGGCTATAAAGTGGGGGCATAAGGCTGTTGCAATAACAGATCATGGAGTTGTACAGGCATTTACAGAGGCTTATCATACTATGCAGAAGCTTTGGGGAAAGTATGAGGCTAAAGGAGAAAAACTGGACTTCAAGGTTATATATGGTGTTGAGGCTTATCTTGTGGATGATACCAAGAGCATAGTAACAAACCCCGATGGACAGGACTTTTCTGGAGAATTCGTAGTGTTTGACCTTGAAACAACAGGCTTTTCAGCTTTAGTGGATAAGGTTATAGAGATAGGTGCTGTAAAGATAAAGGATGGAGAAATAGTAGACAGATTTTCTACATTTGTTAATCCTAAGGTTCCTATATCGTTTAGAATAGAGAATCTTACAGGAATAAGCGACCAGATGGTTATGTCCTCTGGAACTATAGAAGATATACTTCCGGATTTTCTTAAGTTCTGTGAGGGCTGTGTCATGGTAGCGCATAATGCTGAATTTGATATGAGCTTTATTATTAATAATGCAGAGCGTTTAGGTATTAGTTTTTCGCCTACATATATAGATACTGTGCTTCTGTCACAGTTCCTTATACCTGCACTTCATAATTATAAGCTCGATACGCTTACAAAGCATCTCAATGTTGTTCTAGACAATCATCACAGGGCAGTAGATGATGCAAAAGCAACAGCACATATATTCTTAAAGCTTATAAGGATGCTTGCAGACAGGGATATATATACGCTTGATAAGCTGAATGAAGAAGGAACACTTGATGAAGAATCTGTTAAAAAGCTTCATCAGTACCATTGTATAATACTTGCTGCAAACGAAATGGGAAGAATTAATCTTTACAGGCTTGTTTCGGCATCGCATATGAAGTATTTTAACCGATTTCCAAAGATACCTAAAAGCCTTGTGAATAAATACCGTGAAGGCCTTATAATAGGAAGTGCCTGTGAGGCAGGCGAACTTTTTCGTGCAATGGTTAATGGACGTTCAGATGCTGAGATAGCAAGAATAGTTAATTTCTATGATTACCTTGAAGTCCAGCCTATAGGTAATAACAGATTCATGATAGAAAAAGAAGATTACTATGTAAAGGATGAGGAAGATTTAAGAGATCTTAACAGAAGAGTAATATCTCTTGGAGAAAAGTTTGATAAGCCGGTTGTAGCAACCTGTGATGTGCATTTTCTTAATCCTGAGGATGAGATATACAGAAGGATTATCATGGCAGGAAAAGGCTTTGATGATGCTGATAACCAGCCACCATTATATCTTCATACTACAGATGAGATGCTTCATGAGTTTGACTATCTTGGAAGTGATAAGGCATATGAGATAGTTGTGACTAACACGAATAAAATCATGAATATGTGTGAAGAAATAATACCTGTAAGACCGGATAAAAGACCGCCCGTAATCGAGAATTCAGACCAGATGTTACGAACGATATGTCATAACAGGGCGCATGAGATATATGGGCCAGAACTGCCTCAGATAGTTACAGAAAGACTTGAAAGAGAGCTTAATTCTATTATATCTAATGGATATTCTGTCATGTATATTATTGCACAGAAGCTTGTATGGAAATCAAATGATGATGGATATCTTGTAGGTTCAAGAGGCTCGGTTGGTTCGTCCTTTGCAGCTACAATGGCTGGTATTACAGAGGTTAATCCGCTTAGTCCGCACTATTTATGCCCGAAGTGCTACTATGTTGATTTTTATTCAGATGAAGTAAAGAAATTCGCAGGTGGTGCAGGTTGTGATATGCCAGATAAGAAATGCCCTAAGTGTGGGCATAAGCTGGATAAGTTGGGCTTTGATATACCTTTTGAGACATTCCTTGGATTCAAAGGAAATAAAGAGCCAGATATTGATCTTAACTTTTCTAACGAATATCAGAGTAAAGCACACGCTTATACAGAGGTTATATTCGGTAAAGGACAGACATTTAAAGCCGGAACTATCGGTACGGTTGCTGAAAAAACCGCATATGGATATGTATTAAAGTATCTGGAGGAGCGCGGGAAGGTTAAAAGACGCTGCGAAATAGAAAGGATAGCTAAGGGCTGTATAGATATACGAAGGACAACAGGACAGCATCCTGGAGGAATAGTAGTACTTCCTATTGGAGATGAAATACATTCATTTACACCGGTACAGCATCCTGCCAATGATGTGAAGAGTGGTATAGTAACGACACATTTCGATTATCACAGTATTGACCATAATCTGTTAAAGCTTGATATACTAGGACACCTTGATCCTACTATGATACGTATGCTTCAGGATCTTACCGGTATAGATCCTCTTGAGATTCCACTTGATTCTAAAGAGGTCATGTCACTTTTTAAGGATACATCCGCACTTGGGATCAAGCCTGAAGATATAGGCGGATGTAAGCTTGGGGCGCTGGGTATACCGGAGTTTGGTACAGACTTTGCCATGCAGATGCTTATAGATACCAAACCACAGTACTTTTCAGATCTTGTAAGAATAGCAGGTCTTTCACATGGTACTGATGTATGGCTTGGTAATGCACAGACACTTCTTAAGGAAGGCAAGGCAACTATATCGACAGCTATATGTACAAGAGATGATATTATGATATATCTTATCCAGAAAGGGCTTGAAAGTGAGCTTGCATTTACGATTATGGAGAAAGTAAGAAAAGGTAAAGGTCTTACTCCTGAATGGGAACAGATAATGAAGGAACATGGTGTTCCTGACTGGTATATCTGGTCTTGTAACAAGATACAGTATATGTTTCCTAAAGCGCATGCGGCAGCTTATGTTATGATGGCGTGGCGTGTTGCATATTGTAAAGTGTTTTATCCACTTGCTTACTATTGTGCATATTTTAGTATAAGAGCAGATGCCTTTGACTATGAGAAGATGGCTATGGGAAGAGAACGTCTTGAATATTATCTTGATATTTATAAAGCTAAGAAGGCAGATGGAACTATAGAAAAAACAGAGCTTGATGAATACAAGGATATGAGAATAGTCCAGGAAATGTATGCGCGTGGATATGAATTCACACCAATAGATATATATAAGGCCAAGGCAAGAAGCTTCCAGATAATAGATGGAAAAATAATGCCATCCTTTAAGGTTGTATCAAAGATAGGTGAATCAGCCGGAGAATCTATAGAGATAGCAGCAAGAGGTGGAAAGTTTTTATCAAAGGATGACTTAAGACAGCGTGCAAAGATAGGACAGACAGTTATTGATAAGCTGAGTGAGTTAAAGCTGCTTGATGGTATGGCAGAGAGTAACCAGTTATCGTTGTTTGATGTGTTGTAACATAAATGTTTAATATGCAGCAGCATAATGACTTGTCAGAATACATATATATATGTTATATTTGACGGGTTAGCATTAAAATACAAAGAATAATCTTAATAATATCATGAGGTGAGAAATGTTAAAAAAATATCTTATATGTTTTCTGGTATCAATGGTGCCTATTGTGGAACTAAGAGGTGCGATTCCTATATCGCAGGGTTTCCAGCTTCCTTTGCTGCAATCTTATATAATATGTGTAATAGGTAATATGCTTCCTGTTCCAGTTATATATCTTTTTGCAAGAAGAGTGTTAGAGTGGGGAGCTGATAAAAAGTATATAGGTAAGTTCTTTACATTCTGTATAGAAAAAGGACATAAGGGTGGAGCGAAACTTAAAGCCAAGGCAGGTAATGGACTGTTTGTAGCACTTTTGTTGTTTGTTGGCATACCACTTCCTGGTACAGGAGCATGGACAGGAACACTTGCTGCAAGCTTTCTTGATATGGGATTTAAGAAGAGTGTAATAGCAGTGCTTGCAGGTGTATTACTTGCAGGTATAATAATGGGCGTTGCTTCAGCAGGATTGTTTACAGCTATATTTAACTTTGCATAATATCTGTGTAAGTGTTTTTATACAGAATTGGCACATACAGATAATATAATTATAATCAGCTGGTATATGTTATGCGGCATATACCAGCTGTATCAATATTAAGAAGGTTTGTTTTTGCATCATGATAAAACTGTGGCTGTGTGACAGGCTGAAAACATATGGATTTTATGGGGGGGTTGAAAAAAATTAAAAAAAGTTTAAAAAAGTGCTTGACGAAATACCGATTAACGTGTATTATAATGAAGTGCTTTGCGGTAATGACTTACACAAAGCGTTAAAGATATGGCTTATTGGTCAAGTGGTTAAGACGTCGCCCTCTCACGGCGAAGACAGGGGTTCGACTCCCCTATAAGCTATTCTGAGTTATATTCAACTGACAAGAGTGGACATTAATGTCCACTCTTTCGTTTTTATCCAGAAATCAACAACATCTGTAGATTTAAGAAGATAAAGCCAGATATATGATTCAGTATCTAATTGAATAATCCAGAAAAGAGGTAGATATGGGTAAAAGAGAAGATTATGAAGCTAAGACAGAAAAGCTTATAGCACCTATTATTGCTGCTAATCATGTGGAACTTTTTGATGTTGATTACGTTAAAGAGGGCCAGGACTGGTATTTAAGAGTCTATATTGATAAAGAAGGCGGAGTCACTATAGATGACTGCCAGGCAGTAAGCAGAGCATTCAATGAAATACTTGATAAGGAGAATTATATTTCTGACCAGTATATTTTTGAAGTGAGCTCACCAGGACTAACAAGACCCTTAAAGAAAGAAAAAGACTATGAAAAGAGCTTAGGACGTCTTATAGATATCAGACTTTATAAGCCGGTTGAGGGTAAGAAGGAATATACAGGAGTTCTTAAAGAATATAATAAAGATGTTATTATGATAGAAGCAGATAATTCCATGATAACTATAGAAAGAAGTAATCTTTCGATGATCAGATGGGCGTATGTAGAACAGTAAAATTAACTGTGGACATTTAGGCCTGCAGCTTATGCTTTAAATTACACGTTAGCAGATGCATTTATATTATATAATGGAGGATGATAAAATGAATAAGGATTTAATACTTGCGATTGAGGCTTTGGAAAAAGAAAATGGTATCAGTAAAGAGGTTATGTTTGATGCTATAGAAAAGTCTTTAATGGATGAGTATAAGGCAGAGTTTGATAAGGCAGATAACGGAAGAGTTTCACTTGACAGAATAACAGGAGATTTTCATATATATTCAGACAGAACTGTTGTTGAGAAGGTGGAAGTTCCAGAATTCAGGGAAAACAAAAAAGAAAAATATGTATCTGGTACAGAGATAGCTATAGAAGATGCAAGAAAGATTAAGCCAGGATGTCAGATAGGTGATGTTATCACAATAGAAGTCAAGTCTGAAGAGTTTTCAAGAAAGGCAGCTAAGAATGCCAAGAATACAATAGTACAGACAATAAGAGAACAGGAAAAGAACGCACTCTACAATGAACTTCATGATAAAGAAAGAGAAATCATCACAGGCGTTGTACAAAGAATTAACGAAAATGGTGATATGACAATCGACATCGGAAGAACACAGGCTGTTCTTAAGGCTGATGATAAGTCAAGAAATGGTGAAGGAAGCAGGTTTAAGGATAAGGAATTCAAGCCAGGTGACAGAATAAAGGTATATGTTGTAAGTGTAAGCAACAGGGAAAGAAACGGACTTGGTATTAAAATATCAAGAAAATCTCCTGAATTCGTTAAGAAGCTGTTTGAAGAAGAAGTAACTGAAATAAAAGATGGTACAGTTGAGATTATGGCTATAGCAAGAGAAGCAGGCTCAAGAACTAAAATGGCAGTAAGAGCTAATGTTCCTCATGTTGATCCGGTTGGAGCATGTGTAGGTATCAATGGTGCAAGAGTAAAGAATATTGTTAATGAACTTGGTAATGAACAGATTGATATAGTTGAGTGGGATGCTAATCCAGCACAGCTTATTGTTAATGCACTTAGTCCTGCAAAGGTAGTATCAGCAGTTGCTGATGAAGAAGAAAAGAAAGCCAGAATAATCGTATCTGAACAGCAGTTATCACTTGCTATTGGCAAGTCAGGACAGAATGTAAGACTTGCTGCAAAGCTTACAGGATATGGAATAGATATAAAGAGTGAAGCTGATGCGGAAGAAAATACAGCCTCTGACACAGATGTTGTAGAAGAAAATACAGCCTCTGACATAGATGTTGTAGAAGAATAATATTTTGGGGAGTGATATTTTGACAGCAGTAAAGAAGATTCCACAAAGAAAATGTATTGGTTGTAACCAGATGAAGAATAAGAAGGAGCTTATTCGTATTCTTAAAACACAGGACGACGAGATTGTGATAGATACAACTGGAAAGAAAAATGGAAGAGGTGCATATATATGCCCTGATGCAGAGTGCCTTAAGAAAGCAAGAAAGTCAAAGGGACTTGAAAGAGCTTTCAAGATGGCAATAAATCCAGCTGTTTATGATGAACTGGAAAAGGAGATGACAGGTCTTGAACAATAGCAGAGCATTATCTATGATAGGTCTTGCCATGAAGGCTGGAAAGGTTGCAAGCGGAGAGTTTTCAACAGAAAAGGCAGTAAAAGAGCGTAAGGCTTATATGGTGATAGTTGCAGATGATTCATCTGACAATACAAAAAAGAATTTTAAAAACATGTGCGAATTCTATAAGGTTCCAGTTTATTTCTTTAGTAATAAAGAAGAACTGGGGCATGCGATAGGTAAAGAATTCAGAGCATCACTCGCAATCCTTGATGAAGGATTTAAGAATAGTATTGAGAAGCATTTTAAGTAGATTAGTAATAATCAGTGTATAATAATGTGCGGATATAACACATATATGTATATCTGCATATTAGGAAAGAGGTCAAATGGCAAATATGAGAGTTCATGAACTTGCAAAGGAATTAAATATTTCTTCAAAAGATATAACTGATATGCTTAGCAGCAATGAAAAAAAGTACACAGCAATGAGCGGGCTTGGAGAAAATGAAATTAACAATGTTAAAAGCAGATTCAAAGCAAAAGCAGTTGCTGACAATAGCACAGTAAAAACAGAACCTAAAAAGGCAGAAGAAAGAAACGTGAAAGTAGAAGAAAAGATTAATAAAACGGAAGAAAATAAAATAAATACAGAAACTAAAGAGAAGATAAAGCCAGATGATGCAAAGGCATCAGCTGAAAAGAAAAATGTGGCACAGGATGGGGATAAGAAACATATATCACAGGTTTATTTCCCACAGAACAGCCAGAAGTCTGATAACAGAGACAGAAATAATAACCGCAGGGATAACAACGGCGGCTATAGAAACAATGACCGTAACAGAGATGGAAACAACGGTTATAGAAACAATGACCGCAACGGTTACGGAAACAGAGATAACAGAGACGGAAACAACGGTTATAGAAACAACGACCGCAACGGCTACGGAAACAGAGATAACAGAGACGGAAACAACAACGGCTATAGAAACAATGACCGCAACGGCTATGGAAACAGAGACAACAGAGACGGAAACAACAACGGTTATAGAAACAATGACCGCAACGGCTATGGAAACAGAGACAACAGAGACGGAAACAACAACGGCTATAGAAACAATGACCGCAACGGCTATGGAAACAGAGACAACAGAGACGGAAACAACAATGGCTATAGAAACAACGACCGCAACGGCTATGGAAACAGAGACAACAGAGACGGAAACAACAACGGTTATAGAAACAATGACCGCAACGGCTATGGAAACAGAGACAACAGAGACGGAAACAACAATGGCTATAGAAACAACGACCGCAACGGCTACGGAAACAGAGACAACAAGGATGGCAATAACGGTTATAGAAATAACGACCGCAATGGAAATAACAATGGACGTTCAGGAAGAGACGGACAGGGCTTTTCAGGTGCAAGAAGAAATGACAGAGCAGCTTCAGCACCTAAGGAAGATTTCATATTTGAAACAAAACCTGATTCAAGAAGACCTGATTCAAGAAAGAATGATTCAAGAAAGAATGATAGAAAGAAGGACAATGAGGCAAAGGAGAATCTTAAGTTTGCTAACAGCAAGCATGAGAAGAAGCCAGTTCCAAAGCCAGAAAAGAAGGAAGAGGAGACAATTAAGCAGCTTGTTTTACCAGATACCCTCACTATAAAGGAACTTGCTGATAAGATGAAGGTCCAGCCATCAGCTATCGTTAAGAAGTTATTCCTTCAGGGCAAGGTTGTTACGATTAACCAGGAAGTTGATTATGATACAGCTGAGGAAATAGCACTTGAGTTCAACTGTATATGTGATCATGAGGTAAAGGTTGATGTTATAGCAGAGCTTCTTAAGGAAGATGAAGAAGATGAGTCAAAGATGGTTCCAAGACCACCAGTAGTCTGTGTTATGGGACACGTTGATCATGGTAAGACATCACTTCTTGATGCAATCAGAGAGACACATGTTACAGATAAGGAATCAGGTGGTATCACACAGAAGATTGGTGCTTATATGGTAGATGTTAACGGACAGAAGATAACATTCCTTGATACACCAGGACATGAAGCTTTCACAGCTATGCGTATGCGTGGAGCACAGGCTACAGATATTGCTATTCTCGTAGTAGCAGCAGATGATGGCGTTATGCCACAGACTATCGAAGCTATTAATCATGCCAAGGCAGCAGGTGTGGAGATTATTGTTGCAGTTAACAAGATTGATAAGCCTAACGCCAACATCGAAAAGGTTAAGCAGGAACTTACAGAATATGAGCTTATAGCTGAAGACTGGGGTGGTTCTACTACATTTGTTCCAGTATCTGCCCATACAAAGGAAGGTATTGATGAGCTTCTTGAGATGATACTTCTTACAGCTGAAGTTAATGAGTTAAAAGCTAATCCTGATCGTAAGGCAAGAGGTATTGTAATAGAAGCAGAGCTTGATAAGGGACGTGGTCCTGTGGCTACAATTCTTGTACAGAAGGGTACATTAAGAGTGGGTGATGCAGTTGCTGCTGGTTCATGCTATGGTAAGATAAGAGCCATGATAGATGATAAGGGAAGAAGAGTTAAGGAAGCAACACCTTCTATGCCTGTAGAGATACTTGGTCTTAACGATGTACCTAATGCAGGTGAGATTATTATGGCTACAGATAACGAAAAAGAAGCAAGAAATATTGCTGATACATTCATAGCAGAGGGCAAAAAGAAGCTTCTTGATGATACTAAGCATAAGGTTTCACTTGATGCTTTATTTGAACAGATACAGGCTGGTAACATGAAGGAACTTGATCTTATCATAAAGGCAGATGTACAGGGTTCAGTAGAAGCTGTTAAGCAGAGCCTTGTTAAGCTTTCTAATGAAGAAGTTATCGTTAAGGTAATACATGGTGGTGTTGGTAACATCAACGAATCCGATGTTGTTTTAGCATCAGCTTCTAATGCGATTATTATAGGATTTAATGTAAAGCCAGATAATCAGGCAAGAATAGTAGCAGAAAGAGAAAAGGTTGACTTAAGACTTTACAGCGTTATCTATAATGCTATTGAAGATGTAGAAGCAGCACTTAAGGGTATGCTTGAACCTATATACGAAGAAAAGATTATCGGTCATGCTGAAATAAGACAGATATTCAAAGCATCAGGTGTTGGTAACATTGCAGGTGCTATCGTTACAGAGGGTAGAATCACAAGAGATTCTGTTGTCAGAATCACAAGAGACAAAGAACAGATATACGAAGGACCTATCGCAACACTTAAGCATTTCAAGGATGATGTCAAGGAGGTTAAGGCTGGTTCTGAATGTGGTATGGTATTTGAAAACTTCGGACAGATTCAGGAAGGCGACCTTGTAGAAGCACATATTATGGTTGAGGTGCCAAGATAAAAATGTCAATATATTTAAAGTATCCGGGTTATGGGTATCCGGATACTTTAAAGTAAAAGAATATGATTCATATAAAAAGTGTCAGAAAAGGGGGATACAATGCGTAAAAACAGCGTAAAGAATACCCGTATTAATGGCGAGGTATTAAAAGAGCTTAGTAATATAATCCGCAGTGAAATCAAAGATCCAAGGATTAATCCTATGACTTCGGTTGTATCTGTTGAGGTTGCACCAGACCTTAAGACATGCAAAGCATATATAAGTGTTCTTGGTGATGAAAAGTCACAGCAGGATACTATTGCAGGACTTAAGAGTGCGGAAGGCTATATTAGGAGAGAACTTGCAAGAACAGTTAATCTGCGTAACACACCAGAGATTAAGTTTATACTTGATCAGTCAATAGAGTATGGAATTAATATGTCTAAGCTTATAGACGAAGTGACTAAAAAAGATGATGAGAGTCATAAATAGTAGATGATTAACTGATAAAAGCTTTAGTTAAGAATGGAGAATAAGGTATGAATGTGATTGAGGAATTAAAGGGTGCACATGTTGTCGGAATAACTGGACATATAAGACCAGATGGCGATTGTACGGGTTCTACACTTGCATTATATAATTATTTGAAAAAAAATATGCCGGATATGGATGTTTCAGTATACCTTGAACAGCCAGGAGAGGAATTCTCATATCTTAGCGGATATTCAGATATAAGGAATACATTAGAAGAAGACAAAAAGTTTGATGTGTTTATTGTTCTTGACTGTAGTTCAATAGACAGAATAGAGCCTTTTGCCAGAGGTTTTGAAAATGCTGATAAGACTATATGCATAGATCATCATATAAGTAATAACAGCTTTGCAGATGTTAACCAGGTTGTTCCTGATGCCAGTTCAGCATGTGAAGTGCTGTATGATACATTAGATGATGAAAAGATAGATAAAGCAGTGGCAGAGTGTATATATACAGGTATTATACATGATACAGGTGTGTTCAAGTATAGCTGTACATCTCTTCATACTATGGAAATAGCGGGAAAGATGATGCAGATGGGAATAGATTATTCTGATATAATAGACAACAGCTTTTATAAGAAAACATATGTACAGAACCAGATACTTGGAAGAGCGTTACTTGAGAGCGTGCTTTTCTATGATAAAAAATGCATATTCTCAAGTGTCACAAGAGATGAAATGAACTTTTATGGTGTGACAGGAAAAGAACTGGGTGGTATAATAGAGCAGTTAAGACTTACCGAGGGTGTTGAAGTTGCTATATTCTTATATGAAACCGGAGATGACGAATATAAAGTCAGCTTAAGATCTAAAAAAGAGATAGATGTCAGTGCTATAGCAGTGGCTTTTGGTGGCGGTGGACATGTGAGGGCAGCTGGTTTTTTGGCAAAAGGAACTGTGCATGATATAATCAACCGTATAGGAGAAATGATAGAAGAACAGTATTCTGATATGCAGAATTAATTAAAGGAGTACATGCGGTATGAACGGTATAATTAATGTATATAAAGAAAAAGGGTTTACATCTCATGATGTAGTAGCAAAGCTACGAGGTATTCTTCATATGAAAAAAATCGGACATACCGGAACACTTGATCCAGATGCAGTAGGTGTTTTGCCGGTGTGTCTTGGAAAAGGAACAGGGCTGGTATCTATGATAACAGACTGGACTAAGACATATGAGGCAGTGATGCTTCTTGGTACAACCACTGATACGCAGGATACAAGTGGAAATGTTTTAACAAAGTCGGTGGTTGATGTAGACGAAAGAACAGTTCTTGAGGTATGCAGCCAGTTTGAAGGTGAGTACGAACAGATTCCGCCGATGTATTCGGCATTAAAGGTTAATGGAAAGAAGCTTTATGAGCTTGCAAGAGCTGGAATAGAGGTTGAGAGAAAACCAAGAAGAGTAGTTATTAATTCGCTAAGAGTTAATGACATTAATCTGGAAGATGATATAAAAACAGTAACAATAACAGTAGACTGTTCTAAAGGAACTTATATCAGGACATTATGTGATGATATAGGAAAAAAGCTGGGCTGTGGAGCCTGTATGATGTCGCTTAAAAGAACGAGAGTCGGAGATTTTATCATAGATGATACACTGACACTTAACCAGATAGCTGCGCTTACTTTAAAGGGTGATATAGAGCAGTACATAGTCAGCATAGATAAAATGTTTTCTGGCTACAGAAAGGTTGTTGTCAGTGCAGGATATAACAAACTCCTTTATAATGGCAATAAGCTTCCACTTGAGGCAGTGCAGGATCAGAACAGCGAATTTCTGGATATGGAAGAATTCAGAATATATGATGCAGATGAGGATTTTGTCGGCATATATAAATATATCGGAGGACAATTAGTTCCAAAGAAAATGTTTTATGAAAAATCAGTTACCTGAAAGGTGGTGCATACCAGGATGGAATACATACATGGTACTGAGGATTTCAAGCTTGATAAACCAAGTGCTGTAACACTTGGCAAATTCGATGGTGTTCATCTTGGACATCAGAAGCTGATATCAATAGTCAGGGAAAAGGCGGATGAGCTTGGATTGCTGTCAGTTATGTTTACATTTGACAGAATACCGCTTAGCATATGTCCGCAGAAGAATCAGCATTTTTTATCTACGAATTCGGAGAGAAGAAATCTTTGTGAGAATTATGGACTTGATGTTGAAGTTGAATATCCGTTCACGACAGAGCTTATGAACATGGAACCAGATGACTTCATAAAAGATATTCTTGTTGATAAGCTTAAGGCGAAAGTGCTTGTTGTTGGTACAGACTACTGCTTTGGAAAAAACAGAAGCGGCAATGTTGAGTTCCTTATAAAAAATGCAGCAAGATATGGATATGAAACAATAGTTGTAGAAAAAGAAAAGTTTCAGGGAAAAGATATAAGCAGTACATATGTACGTGAAGAGCTTAAAATGGGACATATGGAAACAGTGAATGTTTTGTTAAACAGACCATATTCAATATCTGGAATTGTTGCCAAGGGTAACCAGCTTGGCAGAACGATAGATATCCCGACTATTAATGTATATCCTACAGAGATAAAGCTGCTCCCGCCAAATGGAGTATATGCATCCAAAATACTTATTGATAACATCGAATATTACGGAGTGACCAATCTTGGTACAAAGCCAACGGTCAGTGATGGATATGAAATAAGTGTAGAAACCAATGTTTTTTATTTTGATAAAGATGTGTATGGAAACAGGGTAGAGGTTAAACTGCTTCATTTTTTAAGACAGGAAATGAAGTTTGAGAATATAGAAGCTTTAAAGAAACAGATGGAAAGTGATGCAAGCTTTGCAAAAGAAATGTTTATGCTTTAGTCTGTATAGAATAGCTTTATAATAGTAAAATGTCTTGACAAAATTTTGCAAAAATGTTTTGACAAAATACTTGATTATAAGATGGAGATATGCTATATTACATAGCGTATGAGCCGTCACCCAGATTAGGGACACTCCGACCCGGATCTTAGTGACAGGTGATTAAAAAATAGGAGGAATATTAGAATGATATCTAAGGAAAAGAAAGCAGAAATTATCGCTAACTATGGAAGAAAAGCAGGAGATACAGGTTCTCCAGAAGTTCAGGTTGCAATCTTAACAGAAAGAATTGCTGAATTAACAGAACATTTAAAGGTTAACCAGAAGGATCACCACTCAAGAAGAGGTCTTTTAAAGATGGTTGGTAAGAGAAGAGCTTTACTTTCTTATTTAAAGAAGAACGATATCGAGAGCTACAGAAACTTAATCGAGCGTTTAGGAATCAGAAAGTAATTATAAGGGCGGAGTTGTACCTATATTATATGTACAACTTCGCCCTGCTTTGTGTCTATATATACGGAAATATCCAGGTAGAGACAGAAGGAAAGCTATAAAATAACCATAAAAAGCAGCAGAAACAGGCATATAACAGAAGGGATAACCGAGACCACTCAAAAGAATATCATTTTTATGACGATATAATGATATGCAGATGCATATTTAAGTGGTGTTTTTTTGAGTTGTTTCGGACCTTCTGTTCAAAAACTAAACTAAACAGCCAAAAGGCAGAAACGAGGAAAGCATGTTTAAACAGTACACAATGGAATTAGCTGGCAGAACATTAAGAGTTGATGTTGGCAGAGTATGTGCACAGGCTAACGGAGCAGCACTTATGCACTATGGGGATACAGTAGTACTTTCAACAGCTACTGCATCTAAGGAACCAAGAGAAGGAATCGATTTCTTCCCACTTAGTGTTGAATACGAAGAGAAGATGTACGCTGTTGGTAAGATACCAGGCGGCTTCAACAAAAGAGAAGGAAAGGCTTCTGAGAACGCAATTCTTACATCAAGAGTAATAGACAGACCTATGAGACCTTTATTTCCTAAGGACTATCGTAACGATGTTACACTCAACAACATGGTTATGGCAGTAGATCCAGAGTGCCGTCCAGAGCTTGTAGCTATGATAGGTGCTTCTATTGCAACATGTATATCAGATATTCCTTTTGATGGTCCATGTGCCATGACACAGATTGGTATGATTGATGGTGAGTTTGTTGTTAACCCATCACAGACACAGTGGCAGGAAGGTGATCTTCAGCTTACAGTTGCATCTACTAAGCAGAAGGTTATTATGATTGAAGCAGGTGCCAATATTATCCCAGAGGATAAGATGATAGAGGCTATCTATAAGGCTCACGATATCAACCAGACAATCATTGCCTTTATTGAAAAGATTGTAGCAGAGGTTGGTAAGGAAAAGCATTCATATGAAAGCTGTGCTATTCCAGCAGAAATGTTCGAGGCCATGAAGCAGGTAGTTTCACCAGAGGAAATGGAAATAGCAGTATTCTCTGATGATAAGCAGACAAGAGAAAAGAACATTGATGAAGTAACAGAAAAGATGAAGGAAGCTTTTGCTGACAATGAAGAATACCTTGCAGTTCTTGGTGAGGCTGTTTATCAGTATCAGAAGAAGACTGTACGTAAGATGATCTTAAAGGATCATAAGAGACCTGATGGACGTGCTATTAACCAGATAAGACCACTTGCAGCAGAGGTTGATATCATTCCTAGAGTACATGGTTCTGCTATGTTTACAAGAGGACAGACACAGATATGTGATGTTGTAACACTTGCTCCTTTATCAGAGGCACAGAAGGTTGACGGACTTGATGATAACGTTACAACTAAGAGATATATTCACCATTATAACTTCCCTTCATACTCAGTAGGTGAGACAAAGCCTTCAAGAGGACCAGGACGTCGTGAGATCGGTCATGGAGCATTAGCTGAAAGAGCACTTATTCCAGTACTTCCTTCAGAAAAGGATTTCCCTTATGCAATCCGTGCTGTATCAGAAACATTTGAATCTAATGGTTCTACATCTATGGCATCTACATGTGCATCATGCATGTCACTTATGGCAGCTGGTGTTCCACTTAAGAGCATGGTAGCAGGTATCTCATGTGGACTTGTAACAGGCGATACAGATGATGATTATGTAGTACTTACAGATATCCAGGGACTTGAAGACTTCTTTGGTGATATGGACTTTAAGGTAACAGGTACAACAGAAGGTATCACAGCTATCCAGATGGATATTAAGATTCATGGTCTTACACGTCCTATCGTAGAGGAAGCTATAAGAAGAACAAGAGAAGCAAGACTCTTTATCATGGATACATGTATGAAGCCAGCTATTGCTGAGCCTAGAAAGACAGTAGGTGAATATGCACCTAAGATTATCCAGACAACTATAGATCCAGCTAAGATTGGTGAAGTGGTTGGACAGCGTGGTAAGGTTATCAATGCAATCATTGAAGAATGCGGTGTTAAGATTGATATAACAGATGATGGCTTTGTATCAATATGCGGTGTTGACCAGGCTGGTATGGATAAGGCTATGAAGTATATAAGAACTATCGTAGATGAATTCGAAGAAGGAAAGATATATGAAGGTAAGGTTGTAAGCATCAAGGAATTCGGAGCTTTTGTTGAGTTTGCACCTGGTAAGGAAGGTATGGTTCATATCTCTAAGATATCTAAGGAAAGAATCAATATGGTAGAAGATGTTCTTACTCTTGGTGATGTTGTTAAGTGTAAGTGTATGGGCAAGGACAAGATGGGAAGAATAAGCTTCTCTATCAAGGATGCTGAATAAATATAAATACATTAAATTATAAGGAGGATACAGACATGGTAGATCAGAATTGTGCATATTGTATGGAAGGTGAACTTGTTGCAAAGTTCGGTATTAAAATCTGTGAATTAGAAACATCTAAGGTATATCTTTTCAAGGAGCAGAGCCATCCAGGAAGATGTATCGTAGCTCACAAAAAGCATGTAGGTGATATGAATGAGCTTACAGCAGAAGAAAGAGCAGCTTACTTTGAAGATGTTGCAAGAGTTGCAAGAGCTATCATGAAAGCTTTCAATCCAGATAAGGTTAATTATGGTGCATATGGAGATACAGGACATCATCTTCATTTTCATCTTTGCCCTAAATACAAGGATGAATATGAATGGGGTGGGGTATTCCTTATGAATCCTGACAAAAAGTATTTAACAGATGCAGAATATGCAGAAATGATTGAAAAGATTAAGGCAAATCTTTAATCTATAACATCATATTTATTAATGTTGTAGTGTAAAATATCGTTATATCTGGCTATGATATACCAGGTATAACGATATTTTTTGCTTTTTATGCAGACATGTGGTATAATTGACGAAAATTAAACGTGTGAAGCAAAAGAAATTGTACATATTAATGTATTGCATTTATCAGAGAGGCTATTTATGGAACATACAAGAGACAATCAACAAAAGAAAATAACGGCTTCAAAAGTTGAAAGAGATGAATTATATTTATATTCGTTAAAGAAAATGGCTGATAATAATATTAACAGCAATGAGTCGCCATTGACAGGATTATATGGAATAAAAGCATTTTTCTATCAGTCCAATGAATTGATGAAAAAAAATCCGGATAAAAGATTTGCGGTCATAAGAATGGATATATATCATTTTAAAACGGTGAATGAATTCTGCGGGAGACAGGAGGGCGATAAACTGTTAAAGTACATATCAGAACTGTTTCAAAGATATATAGGAGAATATGCTGTTGCAGGACATCTGAGGGCAGATATATTTACCCTGTGTACGAAGTTTGAGGACGAACAGCAGCTTATAGATATATCAAAGGATATTAAGAAAGAGATAGACAGCTATGAGATATCATGTAAGATTATCCCGGTATTTGGCATATGTACCAATGCTGGAAATCTTGATATAAGCCTTATGTGTGACTATGCAGATCTTGCATTAAATAGGATTAAGGGCAAGGTATTCAGGGTGTATGAGTTCTATGATACTGATATGCGTGAGAAAATGCTCTTTGAGAAAAAGATAGAGAATGATATACTGCCAGCACTTAAGAATGACTGCATAAAGACATATATACAGCCAAAGGTTGATATGCGTACAGGACGTATAGTTGGCGGTGAAGCACTTGTTAGATGGCAGCGTGAGGATGGAAGTATGGTATATCCGGATGAGTTTATACCAGTTATAGAAAAGAATGGATATGTGCTTGACGTTGATGACTATATGTGGGACAAGGTGTGCTATTATATAAAACAGCTTGAAAAGGAAGGCAAAACCCCGGTTCCTATATCTATTAATGTATCGAGAATGCATGTCTATCAGGAAGATTTTATAGACAGGATTAAAAAAATTACAAGCAAATATGATATCAATCCAAAGCTTATACCTTTAGAGATTACAGAAAGCGCATTTACAAGTGAAGAGAGCAGTCTTTATAGAAAGATTAAATCACTTCAGGATTGTGGATACAGGTTTTCTATGGATGATTTTGGTTCTGGTTATTCATCACTTGGAATGCTTAAGGATGAACATGTTGATGAAGTTAAGATTGATAAAACATTTGTGGATGATATAGCTACGGATAAGGGAAGAATTCTGTTAAAGAATGTTATACAGATGATCGGAGCTCTTGGCATAGACATGATAGCAGAAGGGGTTGAAACAAAGGAACAAGCTGATTTTCTTGTTAATAATGGATGTATCTATGCCCAGGGGTATTATTATTACAGACCTATGCCAATAGAAGATTTTGTGTTATTGCTTGAAAAGTCAGGTAAAGAGTGATAAAATATCTGTCGGCGTATTTTAGATAATTGAGTTAAAAAAGGAGAAATAAAATGTCAGGACATTCAAAATTTGCTAACATAGCCCATAAGAAAGCTGCTAATGATGCTGCTAAGGGTAAAATATTTACAAGACTTGGTAAGGAGATTATGGTTGCCGTTAAAGAAGGTGGACCTGATGTTAATAATAATAGTAAGCTAAGACAGGTTGTTACTAAGTGTAAGGCAGCTAATATGCCTAATGATACAATTGACAGAGCTATTAAGAAGGCTGCAAGCACAGATATGTCTGATTTTGAATCAGTTACATATGAAGGATATGGTCCTAACGGAACAGCTATCATAGTTGAGGCTTTAACAGATAATAGAAACCGTGCAGCATCTAACATAAGAAATGCATTTACAAAGGGTGGCGGTAATGTAGGTACACCTGGCTGTGTATCATTTATGTTTGATAACAAGGGACAGATAATCGTAGATAAGGAAGAATGTGACAAGAATGCAGACGACCTTATGATGCTTGCTCTTGATGCCGGCGCAGATGATTTTAATGAAGAAGATGACTGCTATGAGATAACAACAGCTCCGGATGATTTTGGAACTGTAAGTGATGCACTTTCAAACGAAGGCGTAACATTCGCATCAGCAGAGGTTACTATGATACCTCAGACTATGGTTGAACTTACATCAGAAGATGATATTAAGAAAATGAGAAGAATACTTGCACTTCTTGACGAAGAGGATGATGTTCAGAATGTTTATCACAACTGGGATGAACCAGTAGAAGATGAAGAATAATGCTTTAATGTATTGTATTAGAGGCAGGCTGGCCCGCTTTTGGGTTTGGCCTGCCTTTCTTTTTATGCTGTCTATTGTCTAAAGCTTATATTTGCCTTATATACACCAGCTGATCAAAATCAGTAAGTGAGTTGGATAATGTAAACTAAACATTTTTGGGGGCTTTTATTTTGAATGATTTAGTGTTATTATTAAGGAAATATTTTGTAATTATCAGGGAAGATGATTATTAAGACGGAGAATATAATGCTTATAAAAGAAGTTCCAAAAGATGCTGAGCTTACGATAGAGGTCAGTGCAGCTGCAAGAAAACTGGAGTTTAAGTCGCAATGTATAGATACAGGCATGAATTATCTGTATGCCAGACCTATAATTATAGATGGAAAAAGAGTCTCTTTTGAGGCTTCAGTTACTCTGTCAGTCAGTCTTGTATATATAAGAGAAGATAAGAATCCTGTGCTATGGAGAGGTGTAGGAATATCGACTGTCACTGAGAATGGAAAGTCGATGTATAAGATAACCTCATCCGTGGAAGGTTATGAGATGAACAGAAGACAGGCATTCCGGCTGTTTCTTGGATTAGGAGCAGTAGCACAGATAGGTATTAATAAAAAAGCTGTTAATGTTATTTTAAAAGATATAAGTGAGAATGGATTTTCATTCGTGGGAAATGAAGACATAGAGGTTAATAAATCGCCAGTTAGACTTGTATTTAAAGATACGGATGAAACCATAAGCCTTATGGGAGTCGTTGTAAGAAAAGTAAAGGCAGGTGAAAAAAAGATAATATATGGATGTGCTTTAACATCATGTAACACAGATATTGTACATTATATCAATGCAAAACAAAGATACTATCTTTCAACAGCAAAGAATACCCAGATTAATGCTAACAGGGCGGCTATAAGAAATGCATTAAGAGAACCGCCTAAGTATATTAATAACAATAATAAACAGGTGAATAAAAAGAAAACATGATAATAAAAGCTGGAAAATAAAAAAGTATTAAGTGAAAATGAATTCAGCAAATTAAGAAAGTATTCAGTAAATAAAATGAATTCAGTATATAAAAAGGGAAAGAGGAATTGGAGAAATTAATATGAGGGAAACAGGAAGCAATAGCTTAGAAAAAAAACAAAAACGGGAGTTCGTAAGAGCAGAAATAGATGATCAGTATTCTATGACAAAAATCTGTCCTAAATGTGGAACTACAATGGTATATGCTTTTGGAGAGACATATGAATGTCCAAAGTGTGGAAATAAAGAATATACAGATTTTGGAAAAATAAGAGAATATCTTGAAACACATGGACCTCAGAATGCAGTGACTATTGCAGATGCAACAGGTGTCAGTGTAAAAACTATCCAGAAGTTTTTATATCAGGGAAGAATAGAGATTCCAGATGGTTCAGATTCATACATAAAATGCCAGATGTGTGGTGCTGATATCAGATATGGAAGATTCTGTCCTGACTGTATGGCAAAGCTTAATAAAGAAAACCAGACAGCAGTTTATGTAGGAGAGAAGCCTAAGCATAAGAGAGACCGTAACGGAAAGATGCATACTCTCGATGAAAGAGAAACAGAGAATGTATCAAGAAAGCCAATAGCACTTCATAGGAATGCAAAAAGGAATAATAATCAGTAATATATAAGCAAAAGGACAATATTTATGGGTTGTTGCAATCAGATGGTGGATGTATAATATCAATATATTCAAACAATACACATCTGAGTATCAATAAATATAATGGAGGATTGCTTTATGAAAAACATTAGCTTGATAGATGAGGACTTCATGGATTTTCCTATAGGAGAGTTCCCATATGACAAAAACCATTCTGCTATGGGGGAATATCATTTTATACATTATCCTGGATTTTATGGACGATGGTATGACCCTGTATGTAACTACAGATATAACGGACAGGGTGCCTCATGGTGCATTATGGAGTATAATGGCAGACATTATATGGAACAGATGAGGCTTCACAATACAGAACCACACAGGACATTCCCTACACTTGAAACCGGTGACAGATTCTGGAGAGATTATGATATAGAAGCAGGACTTAGAATGTTCAATACCAAATGGGGAAGCGCAGGTATTGGTTTTTGTGCGCAGAATTCCCTGAACCTTCTTGCATGTATATTTGAAGATAAGAAGCTGAAGCTTGTATACAGACATAAAGAAGATGTAGAAGAAATCAAAAGCGTTGACTTTGACTACAATTGCGATGACACATATAACATAAAGGTATCTGTTAAAGGAAGCCATGTTATATGCAGCGTAGATGGCAGTACATATATAGATGTGCAGACAGATTATGCACTTCATGGTGGAAAAATCGCTGTGACAGCAACGATACCGGCTGCATTCGGTTATGTAAAGGTAACAGTTGATGAAGCAACAGCCCAAAGAATAGAAAAAGACAGAACAGAATATGAATTAAAGTGTGAGACAGCACAGAAAAAGTATCCTAAGATGAAACTTGCCAAAAAAATAGACCTTAAGGGCTGTGGTACTGGAAGACAGTTAAGATTCGGACATCTGCTTGGAACAAAAGAATACCAGATGGTTATGGCACAATGCCAGAAGAGAGTTAACAGAGATGCTTATGGTACAATAAGCTGTCTTACAGCTATGGATCTTGATGGCAATATATTGTGGCAGCATGGTGAACCTACAGATAACACTGAGATTGGTAATATTTCAGCTGATATGCCTATGCAGATATACGATATAGATGGCGATGGCTATGACGAGGTTATAACAGCAAAGAATTTTGAGGTGCTTATTCTTGATGGACGTACAGGCGAAGTCAAGAAAAGAGCAAAGACACCTTATTCTACAGCAGCTGAGGATGGCACTATTATAGGAGTACCAGATGGAGAATATGCATTTGACAGAATCAATCCAGATGGAATGAGAATATGCAATTTCCGTGGACTTGATAAGCCAAGAGATATTCTTATTAAGGACAGATACTGCAGAGTATATGCACTTAATGATAATCTTGAGGTTATGTGGCATTTCCAGAGTGATAAGAATACAGGACATTTTCCTTTTGCCATAGATATCAATGGAGATGGTCATGATGAGCTTCTTGTTGGTTTTAATATGCTTGACTGCCATGGTAAAAGATTATGGACAATGCCTTTTAAGGATGATCATATAGATGAGATAGTACCTGGCAGATTCGAGTCAGGACCTAATAAGGGTAAGAAATTTTTTGCATGCGTTGCAGGAACACAGGGATTTATTCTCTGCGATTTTGATGGAAACATATTAAAAAAGGATGGCATAGGACATGCACAGAGAGTAAGTCTTGCTAATTACTGTCCAGATAAGCCAGGCTATGAGATGGCGGTTGTTAACTTCTGGGGTCACCAGGGTATTATATACTTTTATGACAGTGAAGGTAATGAGCTGTGGGAGATGGAGAATGAGCTTAATGGCAACCTTCTTACACCAGTTAACTGGACAGGAGATGGACAGGACTTCATCCTGCTTAATGCAGATGTAAAACGTGGCGGCATGATAGACGGTGATGGCGTTACTGTCGTGAAGTTCCCGGATGATGGACACCCAACATTATGTGCGGAAGCAGTTAATATTCTTGGAGATGCAAGAGATGAAATAGTTACATGGGATTATAATTATATGTATATATACACTCAGGATGATGAGCAAAGAGAGGATGTGTATAAGCCATATAAGTATCCTGATTATAATGCATCTAATTACAGGGGTGAATATTCATATAAAGAAATATTCTGGTAATACAGAGTGGCTTATTGATAGGAGTGAGAGTTGTCATGAATAACGAATTAACACCAGGCGACATAAAGAAGATGGAAGATGAGATAGAATATCGTGTGCATGAAGTAAGAAAAAAAGCACTCGAAGATGTCAAGGAGGCAAGAGCACAGGGAGATCTGAGTGAGAATTTCGAGTATTATGCAGCAAAGAAGTTCAAGAATCAGAACGAAAGCCGTATAAGATATCTTCAGAGGATGATAAAGACAGCCACGATTATATCAGAAGATTCGGCAGATGATGAGGCTGGTGTTAATAACACTATAACAGTAAAGTATGAAGATGATGGAACTACTGAGAAGATAAAACTTGTAACAACTGTAAGGGGTGATTCCCTGGAAGGACTTATAAGTATAGAGTCACCGCTAGGAAAGGCTATACTTGGCCATAAGGCTGGTGACAGGGTTGAAGTAGTGGTTAACAGTAATGTAAGCTATTTCATAGATATACTGGCTATAGAGAATACGGATGACTCAGATGATGATATTATGAGTTACTAAACTACTGAAAGGCGTCTTATGGTTTTTAGTGAGGAACAGAAGGCGGCAATATATTATAAGGATGGACCTGCACTTGTACTGGCAGGTCCTGGTTCTGGTAAAACTACTGTTATAATTAACAGAATCGAAAGACTTATAAGAATACATAATATAGAGCCGTCTTCTATATTAGTTATTACGTTTACAAAGGCAGCTGCAATATCTATGAAGCAGCGTTTTCTATCCCTTGTTGGGGATTCTTATGTATCAGTTACATTTGGTACATTCCACGCAGTGTTTTTTAATATGCTGCGTCAGGCATATAATTATTCAGCAGGTTCAATAATAACAGCAGATACACAATATAGTTTTATAAGAGATGCCGCTATCAGCTTTGAGCTGGAATATCAGGATGAGTCAGAGATGGTATCATCTATTATATCAGAGATAAGCCGTGTGAAAAGTGAAAGAATAGATGCAGAACTTTATGAGGCAGTAAGCTGTCCTATAGAAACCTTCAGGCTTATATATAAGGAGTATGAGCAGATGCTCATAAAAAGAAGGCTGATAGACTATGATGATATGATACTGATGTGCTATGAATTGTTAAAGAGTCGCATTGACTATAGAAGGGCATGGCAGAATAAGTTCCGATATATACTCATAGATGAATTTCAGGATATAAATAAGGCACAATATGATACCATAAAGCTTATAGCAGGAAAGCAGGCCAACCTTTTTGTGGTAGGTGACGATGACCAGAGTATATATGGCTTTAGAGGTTCAAAGCCTGATATAATGCTTGGTTTAAAAAAAGATTATGATGAAGCTGCACAGATAAATCTTAACGTTAATTACAGATGTTCATCAGAGATAGTATCAGCGGCGGGAACACTTATAGCGTATAATAAGGTAAGGTTTGCAAAGGATATCAGATCGTGCGGCATGTGTGCTGGAAGAGTGAATGTATACATGGCTGATGACATAGAAGCGGAAGCGTGTTATGTGATTTCAAGGATAAAAGAACTGACGGCTGCCGGAATGAAGCTGTCAGATATAGCTGTTATATCAAGAACCAATATAATAAGCAGCATATATTATACAAAGCTTGAGTGTGAGGGTATCGCCTGCAGGACACAGATGATACAAAAAAACATATATGATTACTGGCTTGTTAAGGACATAGCAGCGTATTTTAAGCTTGCAGCAGGAAAATATGACAGGGAAAATGTTGTAAGAATAATCAATAAACCGGTCAGATATGTAAAGAGAGCCATGATAACTCAGCCGTTTAGTTTTGAAGCCTTAAGATGCAGTTATGAAGATAATCAGAATATGCTTGAAAGAATAAATGATATGCAGTTTGATATAAAAATGCTTGCAAAGCTGACACCATATGCAGCAGTTAATTACATACTTAAGGGCATAGGCTATGAAGATTATATAGAAGAAGAAATAACAGCAAAAAGACTTAACAGGGAAGAAGTATATGGAAAACTTGAAGAGCTGAAGCAGTCTTTAAAAAAATATACAGATATAAAGCAATGGCTTATATATATACATGAACAGAGTGAAGAACAAAAACAACAGTCATATAATAAATATAACAATCATGACAGGAAAAAAACAAATAAAAGTGATGCTGCACAACACGATGCCATCAATATATATACAATGCATGGCTGCAAGGGACTTGAATTCAAGGCAGTATTTATAACTGATGTGTGTGAAGGAATAATTCCATATAATAAAGCGTTACTTGACAGCCAGATAGAAGAGGAAAGGCGACTTATGTATGTTGCCATGACAAGGGCAAAAGAAAAGCTGTATCTTGTATACCCGAAAAAAAGGTATGGACAAGATACAGCTATGTCAAGATTCATCAGTGAAGCATCTGTTTAAGAATCCTCCTGTGCATAGAGCTCTTCATACTCCATGGCATCAAGCTCCTCATCAAATGCATCGGAAACAATCTCATATTCTTCATCTGATTCAATGTTTTCAAGAACAGGTTCATTATCTGAATTGATAGAATATCTGTAAAGATATACCTCACTTTCATCCTCATCGATATCTGCTATGGGAAGAAGTGCTATATAATTCTTATCACCAGCAGGGAATGTTCTTATGACTGCACATTCTACTTCAGTACCATCATCAAGTGAAAGAGTTACAGATGAATATTCTGAATTGTTATTGTAATCTGTATTAGCTGACATATTAATCCTCATTTCTGCGCACTTTATATTAACGAATATTGTGTTAACTTAAGTAAGTTATCTTTAGTTGGTGTTTTATCACAATGATGTGTCATGTGCGCTGTGACACAAAGTTTTCCTATAAGACTTTAACATATATTGTATATCATAGCAATTTATATTTAACAAATAAATAAAAAAACTTAATAAAATAATATAAGTACGTAAAAAAATACAATATTCCGGGTTGCCAACTTAGAAAAGAAGGTGTATATTACAAATAAGTTAATATTTGAAGTCAAAGGGGACAATTCTAACGTATATAGTCAGAGTTGTTCCCTTTTTGCTTTTTGATTAATAAAGATTACCAACCTATAGAATAGTAAATATGGAAATGGAGAACAATTATGGACAAAATCGATAAGAAACTGATAACATTACTACAGAATAACGCCAGAATGCCACTTAAGGCACTCGCTGAGAATGTCTTTTTATCTTCACCGGCTGTATCAGCAAGAATAGAAAGGCTTGAAAAAGAAGAAATCATAGAAGGTTACGAGGTTAGGATTAACCAGTTAAAGCTTGGATATCACATAACAGCATTTATTAATCTGGAGGTAGCGCCAGTACAGAAGCAGGAGTTTTATCCATTTATCAAGTCATGCCCTAATGTAGTAGAATGTAACTGCGTAACAGGTAATTATTCAATGCTGTTAAAGGTTGTATTTCCAAGTACAATGGAGCTTGATACATTCATAGGACAGCTTCAGAAGTTTGGAAGAACAAGTACACAGATAGTATTTTCTACGCCTGTTGCACCAAGGGGCATAGATGTCAACCAGGAGCTTCCAGGAGAAGAACCACAGGAATAACATATAATGTAAAAGCAATATTGAAAAAGTTTTGTGAAAAAGCTACAGTTGTTATTGATACTTCTGTAGCCTTTTTGTTATACTTAACAATATGTTAATAACATGATGTCGGGGTCAAAATCCCCCGACTTTGATACCTACGAATTGTTCCGTGCTACGCACTCCCACAATTCTCCCCAATATGAGCAAGCTCATGTGGGTTTAGACCTTTTGGCCCTGGTATCATCATGGTATAGAAAAGAGGAATTTATGAATATAAACAGTATATTAGACAATGTTGGTAAAGTTATAGTTGGAAAAGATGATGTGGTAGTAAAGGTGCTTACAAGCATACTTGCCGGAGGACATATTCTTTTAGAGGATGTTCCGGGAACAGGAAAAACCATGCTTGCAAAGACGATAGCTAAGAGTATTGATTGTGAGTTTAAAAGAATACAGTTTACACCAGACCTACTTCCGTCAGATATAACAGGACTTCATATATATAACCAGAAGAGTGGGGAGTTTGTGTTAAGTAAAGGTCCTGTATTTGCCAATATCATACTTGCAGATGAGATAAACAGGGCGACACCAAGAACACAGTCAGCACTTCTTGAGTGTATGGAAGAGCAACAGGTTACTATAGATGGAGATACACTTAAGCTTGAAGAACCATTTATAGTGCTTGCTACAGAGAATCCGGTAGAAACAGCAGGTACATATCCGCTGCCAGAAGCCCAGCTTGACCGTTTTCTTATGAAGCTTGAGATGGGATATCCTGATAAGGCTGCAGAGGTTAAGATACTTAACAGATTCTTAAACAATAACCCTGTTACAGACCTTGAAAGTGTATGCACAAGACAGGATATTGCAAATATGAAGAAGAAAGCTAAGGAGGTCTATATTCATCCATCACTTATTAACTATATAGCAGAACTTGCACAGGCTACACGTAAGATGTCAGAGGTTGCCATAGGCATAAGTCCTAGAGGTTCAATAGCCATGGTTAATGCTGCACGTGCATATGCATATGTGAACGGAAGAGATTATGTTGTGCCATCTGATATTAAGGAACTTTCAGTATGTGTATGGGCACACAGACTTGTATTTAGTACAGGACTTGTATCAAAGGGAAGCAGGGAACAGGCTGTTAATGCAGCATTTGCACAGGTAGAAGTACCAACTGAGGAGTGGACTAAGTAGATGAATATAGTTTTGATGCTTATAGGTGTTGTTATTGTTTACAAGGTTATATCAGTTGTATACAGGAAAAAATGGGATGAGAATCTTAGTACGGATGTCTCCTTTTCACATACAACAGCAACGAAAGACGATAAAGTAGAGATAATAGAAACAGTTGTAAATGCAAAAAAGCTTCCTGTATTCTGCATGAATGTAAAGTTTGATATAGACAGAAGCTTTATATTCGGACAGAAGGATACGAATTCCATGGTGTCTGATAAGACGTATCGTAACGATGTGTTTTCACTGCTTTCTAACCAGAAGGTTACAAGGCGTATAGAGGTTGAGTGCAGCAGAAGAGGCATATATAGGCTTGAAGCTGTAGAGATGGTTTTTCCAGGTGCATTTATGAACGAAATAATGATACATAAAAGCAGACTATACAGCAGCATTACAGTGTTTCCAAAGCCGGCAGCTATAGGGCAGATGTCGGATGTTAACAACATGATTATGGGAGAACTTGAAAGAAGAAAGTATCTTAGTGAAGACAGGTTTGTGTTTGCAGGAATCAGGGATTATCAGTCTTATGACAGTATAAGGGATATCAACTGGAATGCATACGCAAGAACAGGCAGTCTTATGGTGAATCATTATAATGAAACAGTAAGCAGAAACGTATGTCTGCTTCTGAATCTTGAAAGTGAAGGCGCATATATGCAGGAGGATATAGTAGAACACGCTATAAGTATAGCAGCTGGACTTTCACAGCTTTTGGCAGCAAGAGGCGTTAATGTGTCTATGGTTTCTAACGGACGGGATATAGATACAAAGCAGAATATAACGATAAAACCAGGTTCAGGTCTGTCACATTTTAACAAGATAAATATGGAGCTTGCAAGAATAGACATATCGCAGGATATGGATGAGTTTTCTGATATGATAACTGCATTATATGAGGATAATACAGTGCTTGCTGATGGTATGGGCATGCAGAATGATATGGTATATGTTCTTATATCTGCCAATAAAAATGACAGAATAAAAAAAGCAGCCCGTGTGCTGATGGATAGCCAGTTTAATAAAATATGGATTGTTCCACAGGTTATAAGCGGAACAGGAAGTATGTATTATGAGAATGTATTGAAATGAGGAAGGAATAATGCAGATAAAACACATTAGAAACAGCAGGATTCTGCTTGAAATATTAATACTCTGTATTGTATATATGTCTATGGCTGTGGGTGTGTATACAGGATTGGCTGGCAATAATCCTGATACATCATATTACTGCCTTATAGTTTTGATTCCTGTATTGGTAACATATTTTTCAAGAAAATATGTATCAAGTTATCCACTGTTTATATTTATTAATATTGTATTTGTTTTTATAGCGGCTAAGCTTTCTAAAACGGATATAGAATTCGCCGGTTATGTGTTTGTAGCAGCGGCTATAGCAGTACATTCCATAAGGCTTAAAAGCCTTTATATACAGAAAAAGCAGTATGAAAGGGCAGAAGAGATAAGCTATGATGTCTCAGGCAGAAGCAGTGATGATATGAAGCTTGCGGTAGGAGCAGAGGAAAAGCTGCATATTGCGTATGGTATATTCATGGTTGCATTTTACATAGCAGGAAGCTATATGCATAATAATAAGCTTATGGGAATACAGCTGTTTTTGTTTATAGCATTTGTAATATGCCAGTTTTTTTATAACCAGCTTAACGAACTATATAAGATATTCTCTATAAATGAGGGAAAGTCAGAATTTCCGGCAAGAAGAATATTGCGTATAAATGTTATCATGATGATAGTGTTTGCATCGTTTATGGTTATTGGAATGCTTATATTCTACAGCGGAAAGTATGGAAATATATTCCAGACAATATCAGCAGGACTCATGGCAGTTCTTAAGGCTATATTGTGGGTTCTTTTAAAGCTTTTAGGAAGAGGACCAGACTCATCTACTATTTATGAGGAAGAAACAACGACTACACAGGCGGAGTTTGGCACAAACGAAGACCTTTTTGTGCCACAGAATAATGCAGTAGCTAATGCACTTATGGAGGTAGTGGCTATCACAGCCATCATAGGTGTATTTATATGGATTATATATGCTATAGTAAAATATGCTAAAAACTTCGGCAGATCACTTGATGATGATGTTGATGAGGTGGAATATCTTAATAAGGCTTCAGAAAAAGAACAGTATGGAATAAAGCCGGAAAAAGAAAGAGAGCCTGCGGATAAGAATAATATTCAATATAGAAAGCTTTATAAAAAATATGCCAGATCAAAGAAGTATATGACAAAAAACAAGTTGTCTGGTGTTAAGCCGGATAAGGAAATGATGCCGGATGAGATAACAAGAAAGCTTATAACTGATGATGAAGAAAAAAGCAGCATAATAACCAAGAACTATGAAAAAGCACGTTATTCAGACAGTGAAGTATCAAAAGAAGATATAGAATTTTTGAAGAAGTTATAATAGTGTGGCAATAAACTTACGAATAAAGTTATGCAATAAAGTTTCGTGCAATAAAGTTTACTATTTTGTGGTTGACAATATCTGGTATATGAGGTATCATTTAGCTAATTGATAATAAGTAAATGCTATGAAGAGGAATATTAGATAGGAACCGGCTTCAGAGAGCTGTCGTATGGTGCAAGACAGTGGAAGGAACTTATTGAACTCGCCTTGGAGCTGCTACCCGAAATATTTATCGTACAGATATAGAGTAGGCGTAGACGGAGGCCGACCGTTAAAGCGGACAGAATATAATGCATAGTTTAAAAGATATGCACGTATTCGGTGAGAGCGCAGTGCAAGCTGCGAATAAGAGTGGTATCGCGTGAGATTAATTATATCTTTCGTCTCTTTGGACTGTATGTTCTCTGAGACGAAAGTTTTTTTAGTTTAGGGACGATTCTTATGTTAACATAAACTGATAACTAATATGCGGTATATAATCATACAATGTATAGATTTACAGGTATTTACTTATATCATGAAAGGATTTATCTTTAACACTTATATTAAAATCAGGAGGAATAAAGAATGTTCGATTACAGACAGTATAAGAGAGGTTATTTTATGCCACCAGTTGAGTGTAACGACTGGGTGAAAAAGGAGTATATTGATAAGGCACCAGCATGGTGTTCAGTTGACTTAAGAGATGGTAACCAGGCATTAGTTGAACCTATGAGTCTTGATGAAAAGCTTGAATTTTTTAACAAGCTTATAGCAGTTGGCTTTAAGGAAATTGAGATAGGTTTCCCTGCTGCATCAGAGACTGAATATGAACTTTGCCGTACACTGATTGAAAAGAATATGATTCCTGATGATGTTACTATCCAGGTTCTTACACAGGCAAGACCACATATCATCAAGAAAACATTTGAGGCAGTCAAAGGTGCACCAAGAGCGATTGTACACGTATATAACTCAACATCCTTAGCACAAAGAGAACAGGTGTTTAGAAAGTCTAAGGAAGAAGTTAAGCAGATAGCTATAGAAGGTGCAAAGCTTCTTAAGGAGCTTGCAGAAGCAGATGGTGGTAACTTCCTTTTTGAATACAGTCCTGAAAGCTTTACAGGAACAGAGCCGGAATATGCACTTGAGGTGTGCAATGCTGTTATAGACATATGGCAGCCAACTCCTGATAAGAAGTGTATTATCAATCTTCCTGCAACAGTTGAAATGTCACTTCCACATGTATTTGCAAGCCAGGTTGAATACATGAGCAAGATGCTTCATAGCCGTGAGAACGTTGTTGTATCACTTCATCCTCATAACGACAGAGGAACAGGAGTGGCTGATGCAGAGCTTGGATTACTTGCAGGAGCAGACAGAATAGAAGGAACATTATTCGGTAATGGTGAAAGAACTGGAAATGTTGATATTGTTAATCTTGCCATGAATATGTATGCACAGGGAGTTGATCCTGAGCTTGATTTTTCTAACATGCCAGAGCTTACAGAGATGTTTGAACGTCTTACACAGATGAAGATAGATGAGAGACATCCATACTGCGGCAAGCTTGTATTTGCAGCATTTTCTGGTTCACATCAGGATGCTATATCAAAGGGCATGCACTACAGAATCGAAAAGGATCCATCTAAGTGGACAGTTCCATATCTTCCTATTAATCCAGAGGATGTTGGACGTACATATGATTCAGATGTTATCAGAATAAACAGCCAGTCTGGTAAGGGTGGTGTTGCATACGTTCTTGAACACAACTACGGCATGCTTATTCCTAAGGCTATGAGAGAAGACCTTGGATATGCAGTCAAGGATGTGTCAGATGTTCATCATAAGGAACTTACACCAGACGAAGTACTTGAGATATTTGAAAAGAGATATAAAAAGTACACACCAGTATTTAAGATTAAAGAAGTACACTTCAAGCAGATAGATGGTATCCAGACAGAAGTCACTATTGAAGAGGATGGAAAGGATGTTGTTATCAATGCTGGCGGTAACGGACGTCTTGATGCGGTAAGTAACGCACTTGCAAAGCATTTTGGAAAGCCATGTGATGTAATGTGCTATGAAGAACATTCGTTAAAGCAGGGCTCAGACTCAAGTGCGATAGCTTATGTAGGCATCAAGGGTGAAGATGGTAAGGAATACTTTGGTATAGGTATCGACCATGATATCATCAGGGCTTCTATAGATGCTGTAGAATCAGCTATGAACAGAAGCATGAGTAACTAAGAAAAAAGATATACTATAATACAAGCAGTATGTAAAAGACGTAAATTAGCTTTTGCATACTGCTTATTTATGTGTTACAATAAAGCGAAAACATGTTCGCAGTAATGTCTGGGATGTCAGAATAATAAACAATAAGAACTATTTAGAATAACAGATTGGATAAAAGGAACTAATAAACATGAAAAGAATAATACTAGCTTCTGGTTCACCAAGAAGAAGAGAACTTCTTAGCCAGATTGGACTTGAGTTCACAGTCATAACAAGTGAAGCAGATGAGCATACCAGTATAAAGGAACCAGCCAGATATGTTGAATATCTGTCATCCGTTAAGGCAGAGGCAGTACACGATATGCTTCAGAATGTCTTAACAGATAAAGATAACGATATCAAACTTAGTGGAGAATGGTATAACGATATTATGGCAGGCAGCTATGTGATCATAGGAGCAGATACAATCGTAAGCCATAAGGAGCATATACTGACAAAGCCGGTGGATGAAGCTGATGCATATCGCATATTAAAAGAATTATCAGGAGATTGTCATCAGGTATATACAGGTGTTACATTACTTTATGGTGATGGCAGCAGCAAAAGCTTTTCTAACAGGACTGATGTATACTGTTATGAGCTTACAGATAAGGAAATACATGATTATATAAGTACAGGTGAGCCTATGGACAAGGCGGGAGCATATGGTATACAGGGAAGCTTTGCTGCATTTATCAAAGGTATAGATGGCGATTATAACAATGTTGTCGGTTTACCAGTATCAAGGGTATATCAGGAGTTGAAGTTATGGTTAAGTTAATTGCAAGTGATCTTGATGGAACTATATTAAGACATGGGGCGCAGAAGGTTGATAAGTCTACGATAGAGGTTATAGGTAAGCTTTTAGATGCAGGACTTCTTTTCGCACCTGCGAGTGGACGGCAGATAGTGAGCCTAAAAAGACTTTTTGAGCCTATCAGCGACAGACTTGTATATATATCAGAGAATGGCGCACTTAGTGAGTATCGTGGTGAGGTTATAGCAAAGACAGCCATGGAAAGAAAGCTTGCGCTTCAGATAATAGAAGATGTTTATGAACAGCCACATTGTGAGGTGCTTATATCTGGACAGCACACAGCATACATTAAGCCTAAGACAGAAGAATATCTTTACAGGATGACCAAGGTAGTTAACTATAAAACAACTATTATTGATAAATTCTCAGATATAGATGAAGATATATTAAAGATTGCAGTATGTGACCTTAGTGGAATAAACAACTCGAAGGAACATTTCTTTAGCAGGTGGAAGGGTCAGGCATCAATAGCGGTATCAGGAGAGCTTTATCTTGACTTTATGGAGAGCAGTGTCAGCAAAGGAAAAGCCATGAGACAGCTTCAGGAGTATTTTGGGTTGTCAAGGGATGAATGTATGGCGTTTGGTGATAATTATAACGACATAGATATGCTTAATTCAGTTACATATTCATATGTTATGGAGACAGCAGCAGATGATATAAAGAAGCATGGAAAATACGTGACAGACTGGGTAGAAGGGTCTTTGCGTGAGAATTTTAAGAGTATTATTTAAATAACTGCTTAGAGTATTGTTTGAAGTGTTGTTTAATTTGAAGTGTTGTTTAAATAGTTGTTTAAATAGTGAATGGCGAATTATAATATAGGATTAACGGAGGAATGAATAATGGATAAGCATATAAAAGAATGTGCAGCAGTATTTTTAAGAGATCAGAAGAGACTTTTTGACGAGCCGGTAGTTTTTGATGTAGAAGAGGCAGAAGAATTCCTTGAGGACTGCTTTGCACAGTATTGTAAAAACATTAAAGAGTTAAAGCAGGTTATGGATGATGAAGGCATGGATATATCAGGCATGTCAGATGAAGAGATAGAGGAGCAGCTTGAAGTATTCAAGCTCGATGATGGACATGGCTACTTTTTCGTTGAGGCATAACAGTACTTACCGGGTATTATGTATTATCGTATACTTAACAATGAAAAGATGCAAGAATGAGGATAGTGTGAAAAATAAGATTTTTCACACGCAAGATTTGTGTTTCGCACAAACTTGAGATGCGCAAAGAAGCAGCGCAAGAATGAGGATTACTATGAAAATAACTATATGTTGTGTAGGAAAGATAAAAGAAAAGTTCTACAGCCAGGCGATAGAAGAGTATTCAAAGAGATTATCCAAGTATTGTAAGCTTGAGATAAAAGAGGCAGCAGACGAAAAGACTCCGGATAGTGCAAGTGATACTGTTAACAGGATGATTAAAGGAAAAGAAGGAGACAGGCTGCTTTCCTTTATAAAAGATGACAGCTATGTTATTGCACTTGCAATAGATGGTAAAATGTTAGATTCAGTCGAACTATCAGAAAAGATTGATAATCTTATGTTATCAGGTAAGAGTGATATTGTTTTTGTTATAGGTGGTTCACTTGGACTTGATAAAAGAGTGTTAGACAGAGCTGATTATAAGCTTAGTTTTTCCAAAATGACATTTCCACACCAGCTTATGAGAGTTATACTTTTAGAACAGATATACAGAAGCTTCAGGATAATGAAGAATGAGCCATATCATAAGTGACATAGATAATGTCTGATATTAAAAATGTGCAGAAATGGAGATTAGTGTGAAAAATAAGATTTTTCACACGCAAGAATGGAGATTAATATGAAAAGAACGAAAAAAAGAATAGTTACATTTCTTATAATAGCAATTGCTATAGCAGCAGTGTTTGTGTTTATAAAATTCTTTAACGGCAACGGAATATATATTTCAACAGGCATGGGCAAGGATGTTCTTGCAAAGGTGGATGGACAAAAGACATACACTATGGATGCAGCAGTGCTTATGTCAGATGCAAGGTCACAGTATGAAGAAATGTTTACAAGTTCAATATGGTCACAGCAGATAGATGGAAAAACATTTGAAGAATATGTAAAAGACCAGATCAGGGTAAAGCTTATCAGAGTAAGATGTATGAATGCCATGGCTAAGGAAAAGGGAATAGTTCTTGGAAGAGAAGAAAAAGATGGCGTTAAGAAGGCAGCAGAGAAGTACTATAATGCACTAACAGAAGAACAAAGAAGCAGATATAATATAACAGAGGATAAGCTTAACCAGATGTTTACAGAGTTTGCTATAGCCCAGAAGCTGTATAACGATCAGACATCACTTATGGATATAGAAATCAGTGCGGATGATTCAAGAGTTATTAATATACAGTATATAGTAACAGATTCTAAGGATGAGATAGAAAAAGCATATGCTGAGCTTAAGGAGGGCAACTCATTCTTTGCTATAGCAAAGAAGTATAATTCGGATGGTGAGTATGAGTACGAGCTTCGAAGAGGCGAGATGGATAGTAAGTTTGAAGAAGCGGCCTATGCTTTATCAACAGGTGAGATGAGCAGCATAGTAGAGGCAGAAGGAAAGTATTACATTATAAGATGTACATCAGATAACGATAAAGCAAAAACAGAGGTCAACAAGTCAGCTATCTTAGCAGACAAAAAGCTTGCTGCCTTCAACGAAAAGTTTGAAGAATATGAGGCAGGTAAATATGTTGAATGGAATGATAGCGAATGGGAAAAGCTTAGCGTATCTTCAGCGGTTATATATAATGTTAAGTTTGAAGATACATTCAACACAATAACAATCAACTAAACAGAAAGGTATGGTTATAAAATATAGATGGCAGAAAAATATGATGCAAATAGTATATCTATTCTTGAAGGTCTTGAAGCTGTAAGAAAAAGACCAGGAATGTATATAGGAAGCGTAGGAACTAAGGGACTTAACCATCTTATATATGAAATAGCAGATAATGCAGTAGATGAACATCTTGCAGGGTACTGTAGCGAGATTACAGTAACCCTTAATGATGATGGTACAGCTACTATCATAGATAACGGACGTGGAATTCCTATAGGGATTCATCCAAAGGCTGGAATACCTGCAGTTGAAGTAGTGTTTACAGTACTTCATGCAGGTGGTAAGTTCGGAGATGGAGGATATAAGATATCAGGAGGACTCCACGGTGTAGGTGCTTCAGTAGTTAATGCACTTTCAGTGTGGCTTGAGGTAGAGATAAGAGTAGATGGCGGTGTATATAAGCAGCGTTATGAAAGAGGCAAGGTGGCAGCTCCGCTTGAAAAAATAGGAACATGCAGGAAGAGTGACACAGGAACAAAGGTGACTTTTTTACCTGATGGAGAAATATTTGAAAAGACAAGATTCAAGTCAGATGCCATAAAAAGCAGAATGCATGAAACAACTTACCTTAATCCTGGACTTACAATACATTTTGAGGATAAAAGAAGCGGCAGTGAAGAAAAGATTACATATTCTGAGCCAGATGGTATCAGGGCATATGTAAAAGAGCTGAATAACGGTAAGGAAACTGTCACAGATATCATATATTTTAATAAGAGTGAGGATGGCATAGAAGTGGAGTGCGCTTTCCAGTATGTCAATGAGTTTGAGGAAAATATTCTTGGCTTCTGTAACAATATATATACACAGGAAGGCGGAACACACATAACTGGCTTTAAGTCAAAGTTTACAATGATCATTAACCAGTATGCAAGAGAGCTTGGTATTCTTAAGGATAAGGATAACAACTTTACAGGACTGGATGTAAGAAATGGCATGACTGCGATAGTAGCTGTCAAGCATCCTGCACCAAGATTCGAGGGCCAGACTAAAACAAAGCTTGATAATCCAGATGCTGGAACAGTTGTCAGTGCGGTCACAAGCGATGAGGTACAGCTGTACTTTGACAGAAACCTAGAACAGCTAAAGGCGGTTATTGCATGTGCTGAAAAGTCAGCTAAGATAAGAAAGGCAGAAGAGAGAACAAAGACGAATCTTTTATCAAAGTCAAAGTTTTCCATAGATTCTAACGGAAAGCTTGCAAACTGCGAGAGTAAGAAAGCAGAAGAATGTGAAGTGTTTATAGTCGAGGGAGATTCTGCCGGAGGTTCTGCAAAGACAGCACGTAACAGACGTACACAGGCTATACTTCCTATCAGAGGTAAGATATTAAACGTTGAGAAAGCATCCATAGATAAGGTGCTTGCCAATGCAGAGATAAAGACGATGATAAACTCTTTTGGGTGTGGTTTCCTTGAAGGCTATGGCAATGATTTTGATATAAGCAGGTTAAGATATAATAAGATTATCATAATGACTGATGCTGATGTGGATGGAGCACATATTGATACACTGCTTCTTACATTTTTCTACAGATTCATGCCTGAGCTTATCAACCAGGGACATGTGTATATAGCTACACCACCTTTATACAGGGCAGAGCTTAAGAAGGCACCTAAGGAAGACAAGGCTGTAAAAAAGACAGCAGCAGGCTCTGTACTTAAAGCTTCCAAGAAAGATAAGAGTAAGCTTGTGCAGTATCTTTATGATGATAAAGCACTAGAAAGATACAGGGAGCTTCATGCAAGTGGAACATTTACACTGCAAAGATACAAAGGACTAGGTGAGATGGATCCTGAACAGTTATGGGAAACAACACTTAACCCGGAAACAAGAATACTAAAGCAGGTTGAGATAGAAGATGCCAGAATGGCGACAGAGGTTACGTCTATGCTTATGGGAAGCGATGTCCCACCAAGAAGGGCATTCATACATGCACATGCAAATGAAGCGCAGATAGATGCGTAAAGCATTATAATTAAATATATTATTGATAATAAAATATCATACGGAGATAATAATGGCAGAGAATATTATAAAAACAGAATATTCCGAGCTGATGCAGAAGTCCTATATAGATTACTCCATGAGCGTTATCACAGCAAGAGCGCTTCCTGATGTAAGAGATGGACTTAAGCCGGTACAAAGAAGAGTACTGTATGCTATGGATCAGCTTGGGTTAAACTATGATAAGCCTCATAGAAAGTCTGCACGTATTGTAGGTGATGCAATGGGTAAGTATCATCCACATGGTGACAGCTCAATCTATGAGACACTTGTTGTGCTTTCACAGGATTTCAAGAAAGGCATGGCACTTGTTGACGGACATGGCAACTTTGGTTCTATAGAAGGTGATGGAGCTGCTGCTATGCGATATACAGAGGCTAAGCTAAAGAAGTTCACCCAGGATGTGTATTTATCAGATCTTGATAAGAATGTGGTTGACTTCGTACCTAACTTCGATGAGACAGAAAAAGAGCCAGCAGTGCTTCCTGTAAGAGTTCCCAATCTTTTAGTAAATGGTGCTGATGGAATAGCAGTAGGTATGACAACCAATATCCCTACACACAATCTGAGTGAGGTAGTAGATGCAGTGTGTGCATATATGGATAATGAGGATATAACTACAGATGAGCTTATGGAGTACATGCCAGGTCCGGACTTTCCAACAGGTGGACTGGTCATCAACAAGTCAGAGCTTCCTGGTATATACGAGACAGGAACTGGCAAGATAAAGCTAAGAGGAAAGGTTGTTTTTGAAGCAGCTTCTAAGAAGGGCGAGAAGGACAGGCTTGTTATAACAGAGATTCCTTATACTATGATAGGTGCTAATATCGGCAAGTTCATATCTGATATAGTAGAACTTGTTGAAACTAAGAAAACTACAGATATAGTAGATGTATCAAATGAGTCATCAAAAGAGGGAATAAGAATAGTACTTGAGTTAAAGAAAAATGCAGATGTAGAGAATCTTAAGAACCTTCTTTATAAGAAAACAAAGCTTGAAGACACATTTGGAGTAAATATGCTTGCTATAGTGGATGGAAGACCAGAAACACTTGGACTTCGCCAGATAATAAAGCATCACATTGATTTTCAGTATGAAATAAACACAAGAAAATACACAACACTTCTTAACAAAGAGCTTGCTAATAAAGAGATAAAGGAAGGTCTTATAAGGGCATGTGACATAATCGACCTTATCATAGAGATACTTCGTGGAAGCTCTAACCTTAAGATGGCAAAGGACTGCCTTATAAATGGTAATGTAGAAGGCATAAAGTTTAAGTCAGAAGCATCAAAAAAACAGGCTTCAAAGCTTGATTTCACAGAAAAACAGGCATCAGCAATACTTGAAATGCGTCTGTATAAGCTTATAGGTCTTGAGATACTTGCACTTCAGAAAGAATATGATGAGTGTCTTGCAAAGATAGAAAAGTATGAGAAGATACTTGGCAGTAAAAAAGCTATGGCTAAGGTTATAAAAGATGATCTTGCAAGGATAAAGAAGGAATATGGAGTTGCAAGAAAAACAGTTATAACAGATGCAAAGGCAGCTGTGTTTGTAGAAAAAGAAATTCCAGCACAGGAAGTAGTATTCATCATGGACAGATTCGGTTATGCCAAGACTATAGATAATGCTGCTTATGAGCGTAACAAGGAAGCTATATACAACGATTTCAAGTATGTATTCACATGCATGAATACAGATAAGATATGCATATTTACAGACAACGGACAGCTCCATCAGGTTAAAGTAAAGGATATACCTTACTCTACAAAGTTCAGGGATAAGGGAACACCTATAGATAATCTTGGAAACTATGACAGCAGCGGGGAACTGATCATCTATATGTGTGCATATGATACTATTAAGGATCAGAAGCTTCTTTTCGTTACAAGCCAGGGCATGATGAAGATAGTAGATGCTAAAGAATTCGATGTGGCGAAAAGAACAGTAGCCGCAACCAAGCTGCAGGATGATGACAGGATAATAAGCATAGAGAAAGCAGATATAGAGGTACAGACATACTCCAAGTTCAATCTGGATGGTACTACAAGTGAAGTTGAAGATATTGTCAGCAGCAAGAACGTTGTTGTACAGACAGCTAATGGATATTTCTTAAAGTTCCCACTCTCAGAGATACCAGTTAAGAAAAAGAGTGCTGTTGGTGTCAGAGGTATCAAGCTTGGCAAGGATGATTATATAGAAGAAATATTCCTTATGGATGATGGAACAGAATTCACCATGGAATACAAGGGAAAGAATATAGACTTTGCAAAGATGAAGATGGCACACAGGGATACTAAGGGAGTTAAGGTGAGAGTGTGAGAGTGATTCTACAGGGAGTATATTCACGTAGAATTAATATTCAGCATAGATTAGTATATCAGGTATACAATCAGCCAGTTGTAATTAATGAAACTGAATATGAGGGAACCATTAAAGTTATTAGAATGTGGACACATTATGATAAAGTAAGATAAAAAAGGGCATCAGTAGAAAGAACATTATTTATTTTTTCTACTGGTGCCTTTTAAAGTCAACCTCCAAATGTTAACCCTAAAAAATCAACTCACAATTTTTAATGATAAATTCTGTGCACCCTGCACCATTGATAAGAAATATTCATGTATTCTTGTGTCATCTGTTAACTCAGGATGAAATGCAAGCCCAATCTGGTTTTTATATCTGGCTGCTACGATTTTGTCATCAACAGAGGCAAGCACTTCAACACCATCTGAAACACTATCTATATATGGTGCTCTTATAAATGTCATAGGATAATTTCCAATATGTTTAATATCAGCATTAGTCACAAAGCTTGAAAGTTGTCTTCCGTATGCATTACGCTTTACAGTGACAGGAAGAGTTCCTATGTGGACAGTGTCATCATCAGCGATATGTCTTGCAAGAAGTATAAGACCTGCACAAGTTGCAAGAGTAGGAAGTCCGTTGTTAATCATACAACGGATATCATCCATCATATCCAGCTTGTTAAGAAGCTGTCCCTGAACTGTACTTTCACCACCAGGAAGTATAAGACCATCTATCCCCTCTAAATCATCCCTTTGACGAAGCTGTTTAGCTGTATGTCCAAGACTTTCAATCATATGAGCATGCTCTATGAAAGCACCCTGTACAGCAAGTATGCCTATAATCATAATAATCAAAACCTCATTTCTAGCGTCCACGCTCTTCCATAATAATCTGTATTTCGCTAGGATTGATACCAACCATAGCTTCTCCAAGATCCTCTGATAATCTGGCGATAAGAGCAGCATCCTGATAGTTAGTAACAGCCTGGACGATAGCAGATGCACGCTTTGCAGGGTTGCCTGACTTAAAGATACCAGAACCTACGAATACACCTTCGGCTCCTAGCTGCATCATAAGGGCAGCATCAGCAGGAGTGGCAACACCACCGGCAGCAAAGTTAACAACAGGAAGCTTGCCGTTATCATGAACGTAAAGAACAAGGTCGTAAGGTACCTGTAGCTGCTTTGCTTCTTCAAAAAGCTCATCCTTGTGCATAGATGTTATCTTGCGGATTTCTGAATTCATTTTTCTCATGTGGCGTACGGCCTGGACAACATCACCAGTACCAGGTTCACCTTTAGTTCTTATCATAGATGCGCCTTCATTGATTCTTCGTAAAGCTTCACCTAAATCTCTTGCTCCACATACGAAAGGAACATTAAACTGAGTTTTGTCGATATGATATATATCATCAGCAGGAGAGAGAACCTCAGATTCATCTATATAATCAATCTCTATAGCCTGAAGAATCTGTGCTTCTACGAAGTGACCAATACGGCATTTTGCCATAACAGGGATACTTACTGCATCCTGTATACCTTTTATCATCTTAGGATCACTCATACGTGATACACCGCCAGCAGCTCTTATATCAGCTGGGATTCTTTCAAGTGCCATAACAGCACAAGCACCAGCAGCCTCAGCTATCTTAGCCTGTTCAGGAGTAGTTACATCCATGATAACACCGCCTTTTAACATCTGGGCGAGTCCTTTGTTTAATTCGTATTGAGAAGTAGTTGTCATAATAAATAACCTCTTTTCTTTATTTTAAATATTGATATTTCATTGTCAGTTCAATCATGTCAAGTATGTCATGATCGGTTGACTACGCTAAGTAATCATTAACTTGTGGATATAATAGAACTTATCTGGATATATTAAAATACTCAATATAAAGAAAAATAATAATACCAGTTGATATTAAACTGGTATTCAGACACGAGGGGAATACATATGAAATGATAATGTCAGATATAGACACAAGATATAAATACAAAAGTAAAAAAGCTCTTTCCTACAGTCAGAAAAAGCTTTTTTATATTAGAAATATTATGTTTAAGTTATAGCAGTATTACTATGAGATGCACGAAATTCATGAAATTCTCAGCATTACAATATATCACTGCCATCTGGTATCTTAGATATAATCGTTTTGTTGATTCTTATAAAGAATATAAGCGAAACAGTGAGTGATATAAGTTCAGCAATAGGAAATGCCCACCATACAGCATGTAGTCCTCCAAGCTTAGAGAGTATGAAGGCTGCTGGGATGAGTACCACAAGCTGACGCATGATGGATACAAGCATGCTGAATACCGCTTTTCCTAGTGCCTGGAATACTGTACCACATATAATACAGAACCATGCGATGAGATAATGGATACCAATTATACGTAATGCAGGAATACCTATTCTTAACATATCCTCAGATGCATTAAACATACCAAGCAGTACCTGTGGAATACCTTCAAAACATAGGAAACCTATAAAAGTAAGTGAAAATGCAGTTATAAGGCTTAGTTTGATAGTCTTTAGCATACGTTTTCTGTTCTGTGCTCCATAATTATAAGCAATAATAGGTGTTATACCGTTGTTCAGACCGAATACTGGCATAAAGAAGAAGCTCTGAAGCTTGAAGTATACACCAAATACGGCTGTAGCTGTAGAAGAGAAACCTATGAGGATTCTGTTCATGGAGTAAGTCATGACAGAACCGATAGACTGCATAATAATAGATGGCACACCTATGGCATATATCGTGCCTATAATATGTGCATCTGGTCTGAACCTGTGGAAATCAAGCTTGATTTCATGGTTAAACTTATGGTTACATGTTCCGGCAACTATGGCTGCAACACACTGGCCGATAACAGTGGCAACAGCAGCACCAGTAACACCCATCCTTGGACAGCCTAAAAGACCAAATATCATAATAGGGTCGAGGATAATATTTGTAATAGCACCACACAGCTGTGATGTCATGCTGAATATGGTACGTCCGGTAGATGTTAACAGACGTTCAAAGAAAATCTGTGCAAGTAGTCCGAAAGAGAATATCATAACAGTACTTAAGTATTCTATTCCGTATTCCATAATCTGCACATCAGCGTTTCCCATCTGGCTTTTATAGAAAGGCTTAACGATAGTGAAACCAAGAATTAAAAAGACGATATAACTGCATACATATAAAAATGCTGCATTTGATGCAATCTTATTCGCTTTCTTATAGTTGCGTTCACCAAGCGACTTGGATAGTAAAGCGTTCATACCAACGCCGGTTCCGGTGGCAACAGCTATAAGAAGAGTCTGCAGCGGGAATGCCAGAGAAACTGCAGTAAGAGCATTCTCTGATAACTTGGCAACAAATATGCTGTCAACAATGTTGTAAAGTGCCTGAACAAGCATAGAAATCATCATTGGCAAAGACATGTTAAATAATAGTTTGGCTATGGGCATAGTACCCATTTTATTTTCTACCCTAGGGGCAGAGTTTGTTTCCTGACTCATAAATCCTCCTGTGTGTAAATAATGTAAAAATATGACAATAACTTATATAGTATAGCATAAATCATAAAATGGTACAATGAGAGGATGATAAAGGAAATTAATAAGAGAATTAATAAAGAAAATCAATAGAAATCAAAAAAAGATTGAGTACAAATAATAATAAATAGTACCGGAATGAATGGAACGTATGGTATTCATTCCATTCATTCTGGTATTAAATCAAGATATCCAAATAATCAGATTATAGACTATAACTGTGTTTTTAAGGTTTCTCTTTCCTTGATTGGGACATCTAATATATCCATCGCTTCATCAGCAGACTTGTTAAGCTTAGTCATGATGTTTCTGATATCTTTTAAGGTAGCATCAGCACGTCCTTCCTCACGTCCTTCCTCACGTCCTTCCTCACGCATAACATCCATAACACCCTCTTCATCATATTCAAAAATACTCACGTCAATCACCTCGTCCCTGTGTTTTATGAAGAAATCAGATAGTACATCATCTTTAATACATTCATCTACAGCTTCGATAACAGCAAGCCTTACTTTCATCCCAAGTCTGTCAATTTTATAGCGGACCTTATTAACAAATGTCATATAGTCTTTAAGAGAACGGCATCTGTCAAGAATATTAGTAGTGAACAATCCCGAGTTAACGGACATCTCCTGAGTGTCAAAGATACCATCTGAAACTTTATCAGAAGTACCATCAGAAGAGTTATCGTAATTAAGATTAATCATGGTAACTTCCAATTCAAGCTCGGGAAAATCAACATGGTGTTCAAACATATCTGACAATTTAAGAATCTTAATACGTTCCGTCATATGTTCACGTCCATTATAAAAAGTAATAAAATGTGGCGTTGGAAGCTTAACCATACTTTTTCTATGTAACATACTATTAGAAAATAAATCTCTATACACTTCAGATACATAGTGTAAAAATCTGAGAGGCATATTGTGATTAACGGTTGACTGCTGTTCAAACATATATAACTCGTAACTAAATACGAAAGAAGCATCATTCTTATACTTCATATATACGCCACCCTTTAGTGTTGTTATAGTAAGTTCATCAATATTCGTGTGAGATGAATTATTAAGTGCATTGTATAAATCTAATAGATTATGTTTGTCTGAGTACAACAGACAGAATACATTGTCACTATATCTTTTGGTAGTAGTAGATGAGTTATCATCATTCTTAGTTTTATGCTGGATATAGATATTATCGTTAGATCTCATAAGCAGAATCTCCTTTAGTAAATATAGTAAATAAATGAGTGTTAATGTGAAAACAACAAACAGAACTGCTATGAAATCAATATATAATATACTTATAAACATATTGTAACATCTGTCAACTTATATAACAAGCAAAAGAGAGCACAATATGGCAGCCATAATATAGCTGCGTAGATATCTGCAACGATTGAACATAGTATATTCTGTCTGGTTGTGCATGGGGATAATAAGATACTGGATCCAGCTATAAATGTGTATATAGAACATAAGAAGGTTGAAAATACATCATATAATAACAACCTGTATATTCATGACTTAATTAAGTATATTAATAATATAAAACATTGATACAATGATGTCAATATATAATTAATAAAAAATATAAATAAAATACATTGACATTTTTATCACTTATGATATATCTGCGATAATATATCATAAATTATTCAACTACTTTATAATTAAACATTGATGTATTCAAGGTTTTAGTAAGCCACATATACATAATAATGTTTAAAAGGGTAATATACCGGCACAATAAGTAATATCAGCCAGAATTATATTATTCAGAATTAGTAGAATGGAGTCAGCAGGATATGTCAGGAACATTAAAAAAAATAAGCCAAAAAAGTAACAGCGAAACAAACAGCTGCGGATACGATAACAGGATAATAACAAAGAAGACAATAGAATACTATGAGAAAATGCTTATAATGGCAGAAAAAGAAACACAGACAATAAAGAAATATATAAGAGATGTAAAAAAACTTATGATATATGCCAATGGCAGAAGCATAAGCAAGGAGCTGCTATTAAAATACAAAGAATACCTTGAAAAATGTGGTAACTATAAAATATCAAGCATTAATTCATATCTGGCAGCAGCCAATAACTTCTGCGATGTGATGGGATGGACAGATATAAGAGTGAAAATGATAAAAGTACAGCATGAAACATTCATACCAGAAAATAAAGAGTTAACAATGCAGGAATATGAAAAACTCGTAAAAACAGCTTACAAGAAAGGTGATATACGGCTTGCCCTTATTATAGAAACACTTGGAAGTACAGGGATACGAATAAGCGAGCTTAAATATATAACAGCTGAATCACTGAAATATGGAATGACAGATATTCATAATAAAGGAAAAGTAAGACGTATATTGTATCCTGGTGAGCTGCTAAAAGTACTGCAAAAATATGCAAAAGACATGAATATATTACATGGCTGTATATTCATAACAGCCTGCGGCAATCCTGTAAACCGGAGTAATGTATGGAGAATGATGAAAAACCTCTGTCATGATGCAGGAGTCAGGGAAGAAAAAGTATATCCGCATAACATGAGACACCTTTTTGCCAGAATATTTTATAAAATAAAAAATGATATTGCAAAGCTTGCAGATGTACTTGGACACAGCAACATAGATACAACAAGAATATATATAAAATCAACTGGAAGGGAACATAAAAGACAGCTGGATAGGATGAATATGATAATAGATATGGGTAGATAACATAATAAATATTATGTTGTATTATCGCAGAATCTTCACAGATGATAGCACATCATAAATGATAAAACAAGAGATTATTACATATTTCATATAAAAATACAATATTTCGACATTATTAGTATATTTAATTTACATTATTACAGACTGAATTTTGTATATTATATGAGTTCTTTTATATAAACAAAGCATTTTAATTGTAAAAATACATTTAATCTTACGCCATTTCAGGCGGCAATTCCATATAAGTAGAACAATTATACAACATAATATTTATTACGTTGTATCGACAATAAGCTAAACAGCACTTAATAAACTGCAAGTGGTCAGGCAGAATCAAAAATGATTGCAGGTGAGGTATTATGCAGATCAACAGAGAAGATTACATAATCGAACGTGATTATAGAAAGAAAAGACTTGAAGAGTTTCAGGAAGCTATTCAAGAAAATCTGCGTGGGTTATCTACGGAGATTATAGCTGAGTTGGTGGATGAGAGAGAACGCCAGAATCTTACGCAGAAGGATGTAGCAGATATAACAGGCATACTTCCTTATAATCTCGCAAGATTTGAGACAGGAACGCGCATTCCGACACTCGTTGTGCTTGAAAAGTATGCTTCGGCACTGGATAAGCATATAGAGATAAGATTGTGTGATAATGAAAAAAATAACTAGGAGATATAAAACGAGAAACATAAAAATCATGAAACTTTATCGGAATACACGTTGCTTTGACACGGTATAAGGATGGGTGGACATAGTATCAGTAAATCCGGAACAAAGAGCAGATAATGTAACTTTTTGTTGTGGAGTGGCGGAGCCTGCCCTGCTGTAAGTCGAGTAGCTTGCATTGTAAATGCTTATATTGGCAGAAAGGCTGAAAGAGATGGAGGGAAAATATGTGGTATGCAGTTCAGGTTATGACAGGAAGAGAAGAAACTGTAAGGGATATGTGCAAAAGACTTATAGATAGAAAACAATATAATGACATATTTGTAATCAGATTTGATAAAGCCAAAAGATACTATGGCACATGGCATAAAGAAAAAGAAATTATGTTTCCGGGATATATATTTATTGATTCTGACAATCCGCAACAGATATATGAACATCTTAATAGTGTACCAGAATTAACCAAAATGCTTGGCCGTGATAAAAATGAATTTACACCGATTGAAGCGGGTAAGGAAGCGATGTTTAAAGCAATGGTTAATGATAATTATGAAATTCCACTTTCAGTAGGAGTAATTGAGGGTGACAAAGTAATAGTTAAGGAAGGTCCATTGTCGGGAATGGAAGGGCTTATCAAGAAAATAGACAGACATAAGAGAGTGGCAGTTTTAAATGCACAGATGTTTGAACAGGATGTTGATATAAAGATAGGGCTTGAGATTATAGAAAAGTATAAAAAATAAAAATACCATAAATTATATATGGCAAATAAAACATAGAGGAATTATGGAAAATAAATATTCAGTTTCAATGTTCGGACAGAAAAGACTTACAAGAGAAGGTGGAGTTGAAATAGTAGTAAAAGAGCTTTGTACAAGAATGGCAAGGGATGGATATTCCGTCACTTGTTATAACAGGTCGGGGCATCATGTAAGTGGTTCGGAATATGATAGTAAAGAAAAAACAGAATATGCTGGAATATGTCAGAAATATGTTCCAACGATTGAAAAAAAAGGACTAGCTGCGGTTAGTTCTTCTTTTTTTGCTGCCTTATGCTGTGCTTTTGGAAAATATGATACCGTTCATATCCACGCTGAAGGTCCGGCATTTTTTACGTGGCTTCCTAAAATGTTTGGAAAAAGAGTAATTGTTACAATTCACGGAATAGACTGGCAGAGAGAAAAATGGAAATCAGGTTTTGGTTCAAAGTTCATAAAACAGGGAGAAAAAAATGCGGTTAAATATGCTGACGAAATAATCGTATTAAGTAAAGGTGTACAGGATTATTTCAAAAATACATATGGAAGAGAAACAAGATTTATACCAAATGGTGTTAATCGTCCAGAGATATGTAATGCAGATATTATAACTGAAAAATATGGATTGACAAAAGATTCTTATGTTTTATTTCTTGGCAGACTTGTACCGGAAAAGGGAATTCATTACCTGATAGAAGCATTTAAGAAAGTTAAAACAGATAAAAAACTTGTTATTGCAGGCGGAGCAAGTGACACAGATGAATATGCAAATAAATTAAAAGAGCTTGCCAAAGGCGATGACCGAATAATATTTACAGGATTTGTTCAGGGGAAAATATTAGAGGAATTATACAGTAATGCGTATGTATATACATTACCTTCCGACCTTGAAGGTATGCCGTTGAGTCTGCTGGAGGCTATGAGCTATGGTAATTGTTGCCTTGTATCGGATATTGATGAGTGTTCAGAGGTGGTGGAAGATAAGGCAGCTATTTTCAGAAAAAGTGATATTGAAGATTTAACAATTAAGTTACAGTGTCTTGTTGAAAATATGGATATAGTAAAAAAATATAAAAATGAAGCAGCTGATTATATATGTAGTAAATATAGCTGGGATGATGTAGTTAGACAGACTACAGATTTATATGAAAAAAAGGAGAATTAAAATGTCAAAAGAACAGAAATTAAATGGAACGGTAATAGTTACTTATCGATGCAATGCGAGATGTTCTATGTGTAATAGATATAAAGCACCATCAAAACCAGATGAAGAAATTTCTATTGAAACAATTAAAAAGCTTCCCAAAATGTATTTTACAAATATAACAGGTGGAGAACCTTTCATAAGAACAGACTTAAAAGATATTGTAAGAGAATTATATAAAAAGTCAGATAGAATTGTTATTTCAACAAATGGATTTTTTACAGACAGGATAGTTGACCTTGCAAAAGAATTTCCACAGATAGGTATTCGTATTTCTATAGAAGGATTAGAGGATACAAACAATGAAATAAGAGGTCTTGAAAATGGATATCAAAGAGGATATCAGACATTAAAAAAATTAAGAGAAATGGGAATGAAGGATGTTGGATTTGGAATGACCGTTCAGGATAAAAATGCACCTGACCTTGTGCCTCTTTACAATATTTCAAATGAGATGGGTATGGAATTTGCTACAGCATCTCTTCATAATTCTTTTTATTTTGTTGAAGCTAAAAATATTATTAATGACAGACCGATGGTTGCAAAAAATTTCGAAAATCTCGTAAATGAACTTTTGAAATCCAATAGTCCAAAGAAATGGTTCAGAGCATATTTTAATCACGGATTAATTAATTATATATATGGTCAAAACAGATTACTGCCTTGCGATATGTCTTTTGATACATTTTTTATCGACCCATATGGTGATGTTATGCCATGTAATGGCACAAAAGATAAAGAAGTTCTGGGAAATCTTAATACTCAGTCATGGGAAGAATTATGGAATTCACCAGAAGCAGAACAAGTAAGAAATAAAGTACGTCATTGTGACAGAAATTGCTGGATGATTGGTTCGGTTTCACCAGCTATGCATAAGTATATCTGGAAACCTGCCTGGTGGGTATTCACACATAAGCTAAAGAGCCTATTTGGTGGCAAATATAGTATGTATGAAAACAAGATAGTAAGAGATTATCGAGATGGAAAAGTTACAAAGGAAGAATTAGACAAATGTTCGACATGTGATATGTGTGCAACTATAAATAATGGTTTAAGTGCAGCAAGTATGGAACAGCTAAAAGATAGAAGCGGTGAAGAAATTGTTGATGCTGATATTGCGGCACAGATGAATAAATAAAATTAAATGGAGATAGTTATGGAGTTGTTATTTTCTGTTATAGTTCCAATTTACAAAGTGGAAAAATATTTACCTGATTGTGTTAATAGTATTTTAAATCAAACATATAAAGATTTTGAATTATTATTAGTAGATGATGGTTCACCTGATAATTGTCCTCAAATGTGTGATGATTTTGCTCTTAAAGATAGCCGAATTAGAGTTATACATAAAAAAAATGGAGGGTTAGTGAGTGCAAGAAATATAGGAATTAAAAACGCAAAGGGTAAATATATTTGTTACGTTGATGGAGATGATACTGTTGATGAAAAATTGCTAGAATCCATTTATAAGGAGATTTTGATAAAAAATAATCCAGATATTATTATTTTTGGAATTGTAAAGAATTTTGCTGACCATGATGAAGAAATATTTTGTGATCTTCCAGATGGTTTATATGATAAGAAAGCTATGGAAGAAAAGGTATATCCATATATGATGTATGATAATCGAAAATCGTTTTGTAAAGGTTTAATTTTTCCAGCAGCGTGTAACAAAATATATAGTCGAAAATTACTTTTAGAACATTATTGTAGAGATGACAGAATCCGTATGGGAGAAGATAACGCATTTGTGTATGAGTGTGTTTGGAATTCGAATAGTATATATATTTATAATAAGATTTTTTATTATTATAACCAATTAAATCCTAGTGCTATGAATCAATCATATGACCCTAATAGGTTTAAAAATAATAAATATTTATTTGATTATATGGGAAGTAGACTAAAAGGTAAAAATTCAGTATTAGATCTTCAATTTGAGGCTTTTAAAGCATATTGGCTTATAATGGCAGTTTTTCATGAAGTTAAATGTGGACGAACAATACATAATGCAGCTGTTCATATAAGACAGCAAATTAAAGACAATAATACAATGAAATATATAACAACTAAAGGTTTGCCCAAAAGTGCTTTGATTTTTGTGGTTTTATTAAAATTAAAAATGTATCATATTGCATTGTTTGGGGCAAGTATAATGCAAAAGATAAGAAGGAAAGGAAAATAGAGTATGGATTCGGATATTTTAATTTCTATTATTGTACCAGTTTATAATGTTGAGAAATATTTGGAACGTTGTATAAAGACATTAGTTACACAAGACATTAATAATTATGAAATACTTTTAGTAGATGATGGTTCAAAAGACAATTCTGCAAAATTATGTGATATGTATTCAGATAAATATCAAAATATAAGGGTTTTTCATAAGAAAAATGAGGGGTTAGGATTAACTAGAAATTATGGAATGGAAAAGGCTATAGGAAAATATATTATATTTGTAGATTCAGATGATTATATTAAACAAAATTCATTAGGTGATTTATGTAGTTATATAGTTAAAAATAATTACGATGTGTGTTTTTATAAAAAATGTGTAGATAATGAACGTATTATACAAATAGAAGATATGTTTCCTAAAGAAAAGATTAGTGCAAAGGATTTAATAATATATTGTATAGCTGAGCCATTGAAAAAAGACACATTTGAAATTGGTGCTGCATGGAAAGCTATATATAAAAAAGAATTTTTAGAAAACAATTCTTTAAAATTTGAATCAGAAAGAATTGTGTTAAGTGAAGATTATGTATTTTCAGGGGAATTATGTTCAAAAAATCCTAGAGTGGGTTTTTATGATGAGTATATTTATTACTATTGCTATAATGGAGCGTCATTAACTAATAGTTTTAAGGCAGATAGACCTATTAAGGCAGTTAACTTATTTAATAGATTAATGAAAATTGTAAGAAGAGAGCAACTTTCAGAAGAAGCAGTATTTAGAATATATAATACATTTGTACAAAATATTTTGATATCAATAAAGCATATATATTTCAATGTTAATTTTGATAAAAAAGAAAAAATTCAAGAAATTAGTAAAATATGTAATTCTAAATTGGTTAATTTAACTTTAAAAAAGTATAAAAAAACAGACAATGTGAGTTTAAGTATTATACGTTTTTTTGTTCTTACAAAACAGAGCAATTTATTGTATTTAATATATTATTGTAAATATAAAGCAAGGAGATAAATATTGTGAAAACAATATGTTTTATAGCGCCATATAATTATTCAATTCCTGCAATACAAGGTGGAGCAATAGAAACTCTTGTACAGCATTTAATAGAGGAAAATGAGAAAGAAAAAAAATTTAAATTTATAGTTCTTTCAACGTATTCAAAAGAAGCAGAGGAAGTGGCAAAAAAATATAAATATACTAAATATATTTATTTTAAAAAGAAAAAATATATTGATAAAATTTTTTATTTCTTATTTAGATTATTTAAAAAAATTTTTCATGCATATTTGCCTATGTCTTTTCGATTTAAACAAATAATTAAATTCTTAAAAAATAATAGAGAGAAAATAGATTATATCATTTTTGAGGATGGAATGAGTGAAATGCTTGTTTTAGTTGCAAAAGTATTTCCAAAAGAAAAAATATTTAGTCATATTCATTGGGATGGAAATCCAGATAAAAAAGTAGATAATAGTTTTGGTACGCTTGTACCCGTTAGTGATTATATAGGAAAGATATGGTGTGAAAAAACTGGAAGAACAAAAGAATCAGTTTATGTTTTACATAATTGTATAGATTATGAGTTATTTAGTAAAAAATGTAGTGAAGAACAAAAAAAACAGTTACGTGATAAATTAAGAATTCCATCAGATTATAAAGTTATTGTATACACAGGAAGAATTATTGAAGGAAAAGGAATAAAAGAACTTGTTTTAGCTTTTGAAAAATTAAAAGAAAGTAAAGTGTTACTTTTAATAATAGGTAGTGCAACATTTGGAATTGCAAGTATGACGGAATATGAAAGAGAAGTTAATAATTTAGTTACTAATTCAAAAAAGAAGATTAGAATGGCTGGATTTGTTAAACAAGATGATTTGTATAAATATTATAATATTTGTGATTTAGCTGTAATGCCAAGTATCAAATCAGAAGCAGCAGGACTTGTTGGAATAGAGATGCAAGCAGCTGGCTTACCATTAATAGCAACCAATATAGGTGGTATACCAGAGTATACAGATGGAAAAAGTGTGATGCTTATTGATTATAAAGAAAACTTTATAGAACAATTAAGAGATGGTATACAAGAACTCTTATATGATTCTAACAAAATGGCATATATGAAACAATGTGCAAAAATAAATGCTCAAAAGTATAATTTACAAAATTATTATGAAAATTTCAAAATTATGATAAATAAATTTGAGGAAAAAAACAATGCAAGGTAAAGGAATAAGAATAAATATAAAAGAATCAGTTTTTGTAATAGCTACAATAATAGGTGGATTAACAAAATTTTATCCTTATTCAGTAAATTCTTATTTTACAAATGCAGCTGCAGTTATATGGATATTGTTGTCATATACATATAATAATGATACTTGTGAAAAGAAAGATGCAAAGTTTCATCTAAAGTTAGCATTAGTTCCTATTGTAGTAATGATTATTTATACTATGTTTTTATGGATTATTTCTCCACCCCAAAGTCATGGTGCTTCATTATCGTTTTTTACAAGATTAGTTTCATCAAGTACATTTCTTATAATATCTTATTTTTATATTTATAGAGCTTATATAGTTTTTAAAGACAAAGTTTTTAGTTTAGTTTGGTTATCAATGATTTTGTCATATACATTTTTGAGTGTTTTTAGAGCTATCATACATTGTGGTTTGATAAATGTAGTTTTAAATATGATTTCTTTGGCGGATCAGTCATTAGTTAACAGATATCTTGAAGTTCATGATTTAACATTCGCATTAGGTTTTTATTTAATGTATTTTCTTGTGTTGGGTAAAAAACAACATATAAGTAATTTAAACTTAAAAATTTTTATTACAACTTTATTTATATGGATGGGATATAAAAGAATTCAGATATTAGCAATATTATGTGTTGTATTATTTTACATTTTGTTCGAAAAATATTCTTCAAATAAAAAAAGAAGATATATATTACCAGGATTGTGTGCTGTATTATTTTCAATAATATTTCTTGAACTTATATATTCTGGAAAATTACAGGATATAGCCTCAACTTATAATGTTAATTTCAATTATAGATTAGATACTTGGAGCTATTGGGCTAAAAGAACTAAATTTAATATTTTATTTGCAGGTTTGGGATTAAGTTTTGTGGATAAAGAAACATATTTGCTTCATGGTATTAATGGATTGTTGAATAATGGTTTTATTGTATTAAATGGTATGCATAGTGATTTATTTAAGAAATATGTAGAATTAGGTTTCATTTTATTTTTTGCATGGATAATCTATATATTTATTATTAAAACTAGAAAGTTATTTAAAAATCAAGGATATTGGTCTTCAGAAATATATTTATTATGCACGTTATATGTGTTTATTTTGTATGCTACAGATAATATATTTAGTTATTTTCTATGTAATATTTGTTATTGTATGATGCCATTAATAGCAAAGTCTTTGACGAATAAAAATGAGTAGATAAGATTTTTAAAAATTATTTTAGAAAGGAAAGTGATTAAATTACTATGAATGCTTATGTATGTTTGTCATATGTACAATTAATAAGAGCCTGTCAATTAGTTACGAGTTTTAAAGAATTTAATGATTATTCAGACTTGTATTTAGGACATGCAATGTTTAATGATGAGAAAATTATTAAACGTATTAAGGATACAAAAATCTTCAGAAATGTAATTTACATAAATGTTGGTAAATATAAAAAAACCTATATAATTTCAGCATACATTGATTTTAAAAAAAATTCATATGTACCGAAGGAGGGATATAAAAAAGTTATTTCTTTCAATATTGAAGGTGTTATACAAACTGTTTTATTTAATATGAATAAAACTAGAAAACAGTTTGAATATCACTGTGTAGAGGATTGTCCTTCAATATATGACATTAATGTACCAACAAAAGATACAAAATTTATTTATAAATTATTAAAAATACAAAAACCTTGTTTTCATATATATGCTTGGTGGACATCATGTTGTGAATTTATGAAAATACCAGAAGAATTTACAAAAGACATAAGACAATTACCTCCAATTGATATTGAGAATAAAGTATTGTTAAAAAAACTTAATTATATATTTGATTATATAGAAGACCCTATATTATCAGATACAGATATATTAATTATGGAGGAATCTCATTTTATAGATGGATATATGAAAAGTAATAAAGACTTTGAATTTTATTCTAAATTGGTGAACAAGTATAATCATAAAAAATTTGCTATAAAATTACATCCAAGGACTAAAGAAAATAGATTTGAAGGATTAATTCCTGTTATTAAAAATTCCAATATGCCTTGGGAGTTAATTGTATGGAATCGTTGCGTAAATAGTACAAGGGAGTTAGTTCAAATTAGTATACGATGTGGAACAATGCTGTCAGATAAAATGATGTTCGATTTAGAAAGTAAGAAAGTAATTCTTATAAAATTATTTAAAGATAGCATGAATACAGTAAATAATTGCAGCAGGATTGATGAAAATATGATTAATCAGTATGAATTAATAAGAGATACCTATAGAAATAAAGAAAATTTATTTATACCAGAAAATGAAAAACAATTAATTTTATATTTTGATGAAATGAAATTAGGTGATTACAATGAATCAGAGAGTTAAATATTTATTTAAAAATTTGAGCTTATTAACATTAAGTAATTTTTCATCCAAAATTTTAGTTTTTTTATTAGTTCCATTATATACCAGTATACTTACAACAGAGGAGTATGGAATTTTCGATTTAGGGATATCTACAGTTTCGCTTTTATTTCCAATTTTGACATTAAATATAGTTGATAGTGTACTTCGATTTTCTATGGAAAGAGGTAATTCAAAAGAAGATATTGCAATTATAGGAACAAAGAGTATAGCAATAAGTATAGTATTAGCAGGAATTGTTATATTTTTTATGCGTATATTTGGTATGTTTAAGGGTATGGAAATATATTTGTTCTTTTATTATGTTTCATATAGCTTTAATCAATTATTAATACAATTTAGTAAAGGACTAGATAAGGTTTTTGATATGGCAATAGCAGGTGTTATAGGAACATTTTCTATGATTGTATTAAATATTTTATTTTTAGTAATTTGCAAAATTGGATTTGTCGGATTTTTCATGGCTAATATATTATCTCAAACTATTCCAGCATGTTATTTATTTATACGTTTAAAATTCTGGAAATATATTGTTACATATAAAGAAAATAAGCAATTAAAAAAGAAAATGTTTATTTATTGTATTCCTTTAATTGCTACAGCACTTGGATGGTGGGTAAATAATACTTTAGATAAATATGCAGTAACAATTATGTGTGGAATAGCAGCAAATGGTTTACTATCTGTAGCATATAAAATTCCATCAATATTGAATGCAATTCAATCAATTTTTACGCAGGCGTGGCAAATATCAGCAATAAAAGAATATGGTGAAAGTGATACGGCAACATTTTATGGTAAAACATTTTCGATTGTTAATATGCTTATGTGTGCCGCATGTGCTTGGCTTATCATACTTACAAAACCTTTGGCAACAATATTGTATGCCAAAGATTTTTTTAATGCATGGTTATATGTTCCCTTTTTATTAATTAGTTCCGTTTTAAATTGTGCGGCGGGTTTGCTAGGTTCAATTTTATCAGCAAAAAAAAATACAAATGTGATGATGTGGTCAGCAATTATTGGAGCTTTATTTAATGCGTTTTTTAATATTGTGTTGATATATTTTATTGGGATACAAGGCGCAACGATAGCTACGTTTATTTCTTCTGCAATTATTTATATAGTTAGAAGAATTGGTGTAGGAAAGGACATAATTATAGAAGATAAATATTATTTAACATGGGGATTACTTATTATACAAGCTTTAGTTGAAATTACTATAGGTAATCGTGTAATAGAAATATCATTAATTTTATTAATGTTATTTATAAATTTAAAAGTAATTAAACAAGTTAAAAATCAATTGATTAATAGGTAAGAAAGGAGTTCATATGAAAACAACAGTTTTATTAACAGGGAGAGGAAATAATACATTGAATGATAAGAATGTATTAGATATATTAGGACATCCTGTATTATATTATCCTGCACATGCAGCTAAAAAAGCTTATAATATTGATTCATATTATTGTAGTAGTGATGATGAGAAAATTTTAAATGCAGCAAAAGAAGAAGGGTATAAGAGTATTGTGAGACCGGACTATTTAGGTTCATCTACTGCGCAACATGTAGATGTTATAAAACATGCTATAGAAGATATATCTCTTAAAGAAGATATAGGAGATATATTAGTTGTTTTGCTTGCTAATAATGTAACAATTAAGTCCGAATGGATTGATAAATGTATAGAGATAATGAAGAGTGATATGTCTATAAGTGCTGTAGTTCCAGTTTATGAAGATAACGACCATCATCCATTAAGAGGAAAGACAGTTGATGAAAATGGAAGATTGCAAATGTACGAAAAAAATATTTTAGGAAAGATTTCTACTAATCGTCAAGACTTGCCTAAATGCTATTTCCTTTCTCATAATTTCTGGGTACTTAATACAAAAATGATGATTAAAAATAATTATGAAGGACAACAACCATGGGGATTTATGGGTAATAATATAGCATATTATGAGATAGATGAGTCAATAGATATTCATAAAACAATAGATATGTTTATTGCTAAAGAATGGATAAAAGAAAATTATACAGATTAATTATTAAGGAGATACTATGAATTATTTAGTAACTGGCGCAGCAGGATTTATAGGTAGTGCTATAGCACAATATCTTATAGATAATGGAAATACATGTACAACAATAGATAATTTATTTACTGGAAAGGAACAAAAAATTCCTAATAAATGTAGATTTATTAAGGGGGATGTTTCGGATCCGCAAATAATTAAAAAACTTAATGATGAAAAGTTTGATGCTATTATTCATATAGCAGGACAAAGTTCAGGTGAGATTTCATTTGATGATCCGATATATGATTTACATACAAATACTCAATCAACACTTTTGCTTTTAAACTATGCAAAACAAACAGGTTGTAATAAATTTATATATGCAAGTTCAATGTCTACATATGGAGATCATAATCCACCTAAATGTAGTGAAAGTACTGATACCATTCCAAAAAGTTTTTATGCTGTAGGTAAATTGGCTAGTGAAAATTATATGAGAATTTATTCGGAAACAGGTATTACATGTACTGCGTTAAGATTTTTTAATGTTTATGGTATTGGACAAAATCTTGATAATTTACGTCAAGGTATGGCAAGTATATTTTTAGCTATGGCAATTAAAGATAAACATATATGTGTAAAAGGTTCTAAGGATAGATTTAGGGATTTTGTTTATATCGATGATGTTGTTAGTGCAGTTATTAAATCACTTGAAAGGAATAATGGATATGAGGTATTTAATGTATGTACAGAAGTGCCAACAACTGTAGAAAAAGTAGTAAATACTATATGTACACATTTACCTTATGATATAGAAGTTGAGTATTCTGGTGGAACACCAGGTGATCAATTTGGAATATATGGAGACTATAATAAAATTAAGAACGCTCTTGGGTGGGAACCTACATATTCATTTGAAGAAGGAATGAATAAAATGATTGATTGGGCTTGTCAAATAATACAAAAATAAGTTATAGATTAATACTGAATAATTAAGAGGAAAAATGATAAGTAAAAGAAATTATGGAATTGATATATTAAGACTTGTAATGATGTTTATGATATGTATATTGCATTGTCTTAATCAGGGTGGTATATTAACGGCGTCTATTTATGGAACATCTTATTATATGGTGTTTTGGCTTTTAGAAATTATCTGTTATTGTGCAGTTGATGGTTTTGCATTTATTAGTGGTTATACTGCAAAAGATAATTTTAAAATAGATTATACAAAGTTAATAAATATGTGGTTTCAAGTTTTGTTTTATTCTTTTATATTAACAATAGTTCTTATGATATTTGGATTTAAAATGGGGGGAATTCTCTGATTTATTTACTATTTCCAGTTACAAGTGAAAGTTATTGGTATTTTACAGCATATTTTGTATTAGAAATAGTTAAACCATTTTTAAACAAAATGTTATTTATGATAGAGGAAACAATGCAAATAAAATGTTTTATTGTTTTGTTTCTTTTATTTTCATGTCAAGGTTTTATTGCAAATTCATATAAAACTATGGGTGGATATTCAGCTATTTGGATAATAGTTATTTATTGTATGGGTGTATTGGCTCAGCGTGCACATATATTTATGAATTATAGTAATAAAACATTAATACTTATATTTTTTTCGTGTATTGGTTTAACATATGGAATGCATATTTTTTTAGATATTCAAAAGTTTATTAATTATGATTCTCCTACAATATTAATATGTGGAATTGTTTTAGTTATTTTATTTTCAAGGATAAATAAATATGAGAGAATAGCAAAATATTCTTATTTGGCATTTGGCATATATTTATTTCAATTAAATAAAATTGTCTGGAATTCGATACTGAAGGATGCATTTATATCTTTGATAGATTATCCAATTATAATTTCAGTTATACTTTGCATTATATTTTCTTTTATAATTTTTATAATAGGACTATTAGTAGAGAAAATTAGATGTTATTTATTTAAAAGAATTAGAATAGATAATTTATCAAGAAGAATATTTAAAATATTAACAGATATCATTAATAAAATTGCTGTTCTATTTGAATATAGTGAAAATTAAAAACTAAATATGTGTTATTTTAATAAAATTATTATATGTTAATATTGAAAGTATAAATAAAATAATTATTGTGAAGGAATGAGTTTATTATGTGCGGAATAGTAGGATACACCGGAAAGAACCAGTCAGCCCCAATTCTGTTAAACGGCTTAGCCAAGCTTGAATACCGTGGCTACGACTCAGCCGGTATAGCAGTAAGGGATGGTGTTTCACCAGTCCAGGTTGTTAAAGCAAAAGGAAGATTAAAGGTATTAGCAGAGAAGACCAACGATGGTCAGTCTGTTATCGGAACATGTGGAATAGGTCATACAAGATGGGCTACTCACGGAGAGCCATCTGAAACTAATGCACACCCACACATTTCAGATGATTATAATGTTGTTGGTGTACACAATGGTATTATAGAAAATTATCAGGAGTTAAGAGATAAGCTTACAAGAAATGGTTACAGCTTCTACTCATCAACTGATACAGAAGTGGCTGTTAAGCTTATAGATTATTATTATAAAAAATATGAGCATACACCGGTTGATGCGATTAACCATGCTATGGTGCGTATCCGTGGTTCATATGCATTTGCCATTATGTTTAAGAAATATCCTGGAGAAATATACGTTGCCCGTAAGGACAGCCCTATGATTCTTGGAGTAAATGATGGTGACTGTTATGTGGCATCTGATGTTCCTGCTATACTTAATTATACAAGAAATGTTTATTATATCGGAAATATGGAGATAGGACGTCTGGCTGATGGTCATATCACATTTTATAACCTTGATGGTGATGAGATAGAGAAGGAACTTGTTGAGATAAAATGGGATGCAAAGGCTGCCGAAAAGGGCGGTTATGAGCATTTTATGATGAAGGAAATCCATGAGCAGCCAAAGGCAGTTAAAGATACGCTTAATTCGGTGCTTAAGGATGGAAAGCTGGACTTATCGGCGGTAGAGCTTACGGATGAGGAGATAAAGAAGATATCACAGATATACATTGTGGCGTGTGGTTCAGCTTATCATGTTGGCGTTGTTGCGCAGTATGTCATAGAAGACCTTGCCAAAATTCCAGTACGTGTTGAGCTTGCATCAGAATTCAGATACAGAAAGCCACTTCTTGACCCAGACGGACTTGTAATAGTCATAAGCCAGTCGGGTGAAACAGCGGACAGCCTTGCAGCATTAAGACTTGCAAAGGATAAGGGACTTAAGACACTTGGTATAGTAAATGTTGTCGGAAGTTCGATTGCAAGAGAGGCTGATAATGTATTTTATACTCTTGCAGGACCAGAGATAGCGGTTGCAACAACTAAGGCTTACAGCACACAGCTTATAGCAGCTTACTGTCTTGCGCTTCAGTTTGCATATGTAAGAGGTCAGGTGGAATTATCTGAGTATGAAAGCCTCATATCAGAGCTTGAAACTATCCCTGAAAAGATAGAAAAGATACTTGAAGATAAAGAAAGAATCCAGTGGTTTGCGGCGAAAGTAGCTAATTCAAAGGATATATTCTTTATAGGTCGTGGAATCGACTATGCAGTAAGTTTGGAGGGAAGTCTTAAACTTAAGGAAATATCATATATCCACTCAGAAGCATATGCAGCAGGCGAACTTAAGCATGGAACTATAAGTCTTATTGAAGATAATCTTCTAGTTATAGGTGTGCTTACACAGAGTGAACTTTACGAGAAAACAATAAGCAACATGGTAGAGTGCAAGAGCCGTGGGGCATACCTTATGGGACTTACTACATATGGAAAGTATGAGGTGGAAGACACAGTTGATTTCACTACATATATTCCTAAGATAGATGAACATTTCGCAGCATCACTGGCAGTAGTACCATTACAGCTACTTGGATATTATGTATCAGTGGCAAAGGGCTTGGATGTTGATAAGCCTAGAAATCTTGCTAAGAGTGTTACTGTAGAATAGCTTTGTAAAAAAGCGTTGTCAAATGTTCAACTAAGGTGTAATCAAAGAATAATGTGAGGGGAATGCAATGCAGATTGATACGTGTTTTATTGATGATAATGGATTGCCACATTCCGCAGGTTATTTGAATTCATATGAATGTTGTGAACTTGACAAGTTAGATAATGCATTGATGTCTGATTTATTACCAAATGAACGTCGCGTAGTTCAAGATTGGATTAGAAGATGAGAGAATGTATGCCAGAGATTTTGAAGATGCTTATGACAGCGAACATATTCACTGCTATGGCATAGCTTTCTATAAAAAGCGTTGTCTTGTAAAGAAAAAGTAATACAAAGTACAAAAAGTAAGATTATAAAAATAAGATTACGAAAATTAAGATTACAAATAAATATATTTGCTAAACCCAAAGCCTTTAGAGCCCTTAATATCTCTAAGGGCTTTTTTGTTATGTAACAATATAGTAATTATATATTTTATATAGACGCGGTGGCGCATGAGCAGGACGGTTGCAATAGGAAGAACTGTTACAAAGGGGAGTGTCCGAAGATAGAATATACTTCTATGGTGTGGTTTTTAAAGGAAAACAGGTTGTTATAAAGATGGGAAAGTAATATAAAACCCAGGGCTGTCTTCTAAATTAAGAATAATAATCTAATGCAAAAGGTGCTGTGACCTCAACGATTTTTAATCGTTAAAGCGACAGCACCTTTTGCATTAGAATCAGTCCGAAGCTGGATATTGTTAATTACAGCTTCTGGTTATCCTTCATATATTCATCATATAATCCGATGACATTATTCATAACCTCAGGTCCAGGAGCACCGAGAGTAAGTCTCTTTTCTACACATGTCTTAAGGCTTATAGCTTCATATACATCTTCTTCAAAGACAGGACTTATTTTCTTGTATTCATCAAGTGAGAGGTCATCAAGAGCGATTCCCTTATCTATGCACATAAGTACAAGCTGTCCTACGATACCATGGGCATCTCTGAAAGGAACGCCCTTCTTTACAAGGTAGTCGGCAGCATCTGTTGCGTTAGTGAAGCCTTTCTTAGCAGAGTCTTCCATACGTGCATCGTTGAACTTCATAGTATCAATCATGCCCTTGAACAGGCTTACACAACCCTTTACAGTATCAATAGCATCAAAAGTAAGCTCTTTATCTTCCTGCATGTCTTTGTTGTATGCAAGAGGAATTCCCTTCATAGTTGTAAGTATGCTCATAAGTGCACCATATACACGTCCTGTCTTGCCACGTACCAGCTCTGCTATGTCAGGGTTCTTTTTCTGTGGCATGATGCTTGAACCTGTGCTGAATGCATCATCGAGCTCAATGAACTTATATTCGTTAGAATTCCATATACATATTTCCTCAGAGAATCTGCTTAAGTGCATCATGATAGTAGAGAGTGCGCTTAAGAACTCTATAACATAGTCTCTGTCAGACACAGAATCCATACTGTTAAGTGTTGGTCCGTCAAAGCCAAGAAGACTGGCTGTCATTTCCCTGTTGAGAGGATATGTAGTTCCTGCAAGGGCACCAGCACCAAGAGGACAGTAGTTCATTCTCTTATAGATATCGTGAAGTCTGCTTCTGTCACGCTTAAACATCTCAAAATAAGCTGAGAAGTGATGAGCCACTGTTACAGGCTGTGCCTTCTGCAGGTGAGTAAAACCTGGCATATAAGTTTCAACATTTTCCTTTATTATTCTTAAGATAACTTCCATGAGTTCTCTTACTTCTTCATCAACATTCTTAACTTCGTCCCTTGTATATAGTCTCATATCAAGAGCAACCTGGTCGTTACGGCTTCTTCCAGTATGAAGTTTCTTTCCGGCATCCCCGATGCGCTCAATAAGAGTAGCCTCCATGAATGTATGGATATCTTCATACTCATCAGTGATTTCAAGCTTTCCTGATTCGATATCAGAAAGGATGCCCTTTAAGCCATCTGTGATCTGCTTTCCTTCGTCTTCTGATATGATACCCTGTGCTGCAAGCATAGTGGCATGTGCGATACTTCCTTCTATATCCTGCTTATAGAACTTCTGGTCAAATGAGATAGAAGCGTTAAAGTTGTTTACAAGTTCGTTAGTTTCCTTAGTGAAGCGTCCGCCCCAAAGTTTCATTGTTTACCTCTTTCCTGGGATTGTCGTATTATCACATCATTATAATTTATTATAACATCCCAATTAATAATATTCTATCATAGCCGGGGGCTTTTGACCCCGACATCATATAAATGCATAAATGCAGATTTATACCTTTATTAAATATAGCTGCTGTTTAATCAGCGTGATTGCTTTCATCACTGTCAAGATTATCAAAATCATCAAGCTCATCAAGACTGAAGTCATCAAGTGGCATAGGTGAATCATGAGGATTAATATCATCATCATATATGGACTGTGTTTCTGTTTTTCTTCTGTCCATCAGAATCACATCATCTTCACATATAAGCTCCTGTATAAGTACAGGCCAGCTGTCTGTGCTTATAACATTCATACGGCACATTCGTTTAAAGAAGTATATACCTATCAATATAATAATGCAGAGCGAAGTGATAATGCAACCTAAAATAAGGTTAACAGGTGTATATTTGAGTGTTATATTATGCTCACCTGCTGGAACATGTACACTTATAAAAGCACCATATATATCATTTGTTTCAACCTTTTTACCATCTATATATACTGACCATCCTTTATCATATGGAATAGAGCATATAAGAGTTGCATCCTTATCTGCATTAACAGTGCCTTTTATCTTGTTGTTAGTGAATTCTGATACGTAAAGCGAGTTGTTGTTAAGTATGTTAAAGGCTTCTGTGAATCTTGAAGTTTCAAGTGTGTATACACTGGCGTTCATGGATGTGTCAGCTGAAACTACGATCACATCCTCAGGAGTAGCATATCCAAGATCTATGATGGTTCCACCTTTTTTAAGGTCTTTGTAGGTATATTCAGAACCATGTATAGTGACGGTTACTGTGTCACAGGCAGTATTCTTAGTGATCATATACAGGTGTCCGGCTTTCACTGGTTTTACTTCAAAGCCGGCATCAGTAGAGTTCTCATATGTCAGTGTGAACACGTTGGATATTCCTGTAAGATTCTTTATAAGCGAGTTCTGGTTGTCTATGCCTGAGCCTATAGCCTCGCTTCCTTCCCATCCGTAAGGGTCGTTGTATGTCATGTAGCCGATAGGAAGAGTGTATGTGTTTTTATATATGAATTCTCCATCATCACCTGTGTAATATGTCCTTAGAGGACTTTCTGTAAGTATACGGTTTGATATGGCATATTTAACGGAAAACAGACTTTCAGTTACAAGAGTTGCACCGTTATATTTGTAAGCATTAAATGAGTGCTCAAAACCAAGCTTACCAAGGAATTTTTCCATAGCACCATTCGAGGTTGATGAGAATGTTGACATACTGTGGTAGTTATGCCATGCGCCATCATTGTTAGAACGGCTGCCGAACTTTTTATCCATGCGGTAGAAGGATGAGTCATCCTCTGCCACAGTAGATGTGACTGTTTTTACGGCATCATAATCAAGCAGATAAGAGGTACGGCTTGTAGTTCCGATGCCGGTAGAGTCCATATTTATAGTACATTCTATGATACATAAAGAAAATGTAATAAAAAGAATGACAGGAACCCTGAAATCATGCTTAATGTGTATGACCATAAGAAGTGCGTATATAAGTATAAAAGCACCACTAAGGTAAACTATAGTAAAATCATAAGTTTCATCGACTGCAAATACCTGTTCTATAAAGAGCATGATGCCAATAGCTATCCAGAGTGCCGCACCAAGCTGTTTAGTCGTCATACTGCGGATATGTGTAAATGCTTCATAGCACATAGTAAGAAGAAAGAACACATATATGAAGGACTGTCTGCATGGAAGACTGTTAGGAAAGTGGAAGCCATGCCAGATAAAGTTAGGTATATTAAGGTTAAAAGCTGTAAGAAACGCAAGTATAAGAACTGACTTTCCTATTTTTTCCCTTAAATCTACTTTCTTGTCCATAATATAAAGAGGGAATAAAAGCAGTACTGCTACACCACAGTATATATTAGGGTAGTGTTCAAGTCCTAAGTGTACCGGAACGTCTATAAGATGTCTTGTAACCGTGTTAAGTATGCTAAAGTATAGTGTCAGCTTCTTTGGAAATTCTATGTTGTTGGATGCTGAAAGTGTGAAAGCATAGAATTCTGGTAACAAAAGACATGCTGCAAGTCCACCTGCAAGTAGTGAATATATAGCAAAGTTCAGTATTTTTTTAAAATATATGACAGGTTTTCTTGTTCCCCTGTATGCAATAATAAGTACGATAAAGTATAAAACAACTGATATACATACCATGATAGCTATATAGTAGTTGGTGTATATACATAAACCAAGAGTTATGCAGTAAAGGAAACATTTGTTTTCGTTAACGAGTCTTTCAAGACCGAGTATTATGAGTGGCAGAAGTACAAGACAGTCAAGCCACATTATATTCCAGCTGTAAGCAGCTACGAAGCCTGAAAGAGAGTAGAACATACCAAACAGTGCAATACTGCATTTTCTGTTATCAAAGTGCTTTGTTATATAGTAAGTGAATGTAACACTACTTAAACACAGCTTTAATATGATGATGGAATTCATTATTTCAATCATATATTTCTGAGGAAACAGCACTATAAACCAGTTAGATGGACTGGCAAGATAGTAAGCATATAGGGCTGTGAAGTTGGTTCCCATGCCGATATCCCAGCTGTATGTAAGACTTTCCCCATGTCTTAGCTTGTTCCACAGTTCAGAGAAAAATGGTGCATACTGATGATACATATCTGATCTTAAGTAGCAGTTGTTTCCAAAAGGATATATTTCTCGTGCTATATATAAGGCTGTCATTATGATAAGTGGGATTATAAAAGCAATGATATAAGTTATTCCACCACTTGGAATATTACTATTTGTTTTGTCAAAAAGACAGAAATGTTTCTTAGACTTTTTTGATAAATCAATAGAATTGTTGTTAAGCGAATCCAAAACGATACCCCCTGTTAGTTAATTAAATACATCAGTAAGGGCCAGATATCCTTTTACCCTTACATCATCATATATTACCAAAATATAAAAATACTGTAAATAATATTGATGAATTATTTATTATTTTAGCTTGTATTATTTCTTATTATTATGTACAATGAATATGTATGCGAAGGAACCTTATATTTTTTTTATAAGGAGTATACATGAACATAATTAAATTATACAACCAGTATAAAACGTATATCAGGTGTTTCGCTGTGACCATCATAGTTCTAGTAACAGGGGCGCTATATTATGGTATGCATGGCAGCGGTAAAGATAAAAGCGGGGCAGATATCTATACATCATCCAGACATGAGACATCATCATATAGTGGGGTGTCGGCTTTAGATGAAGATGCAGATAGGACTTCTGTTAGTAGTGTGGATAGTGACTCTTTGGATGCTGCAGTCCTTAGAGGCACACAGGAAGATAAAGAACTGATATATGTTTATGTATATGGTGAAGTTAACAATCCTGGAGTGGTTGGATGTAAGAAGGATTCCAGAGTGTATGAGGTTGTAGAGTTATGTGGAGGCTATACAGCAAACGCCAATGAAAGCTGTATTAACCCTGTGCGTAAGGTATCTGATGGGGAAAAGATATATATTCCATATGTTGGAGAAGACTACGGCCAGGGGATTTATGATGATGATTCTTATAAGGCCTCACAGGAGTATGCTGCATCGTTATATGGTGATTATGGAGCTTCACAGCAGAATACGCGCATCAATATCAACACAGCGGCTAAGGAGCAGTTAGTCACACTTCCAGGTATAGGAACATCAAGAGCAGAGGACATAATAAGCTACCGTAGTAAGAATGGCAGCTTTAAAAGTATAGAGGATATTAAGAATGTGCCGGGTATTAAAGATGGCGCATTTGCAAAGATTAAAGATTATATATGTGTTTAAACAAGGAGTATTAACAGATATGGCTGGTAAGGTATTAGTTGTAGATGATGAAAAGATGATAGTTAAAGGCATAAAGTTCAGTCTTGTGCAGGATTATAGTGTTGTTGATTGTGCATATGATGGTGAAGAGGCACTGAATATGGCAAGGAACAACGATTATGACATTATCCTTTTAGATATTATGCTTCCAAAGATGAACGGCCTTGAAGTATGCCAGCAGATAAGGGAGTTCTCCAACGTACCTATTATTATGCTTACAGCTAAGGGTGATGATATGGATAAGATAATGGGTCTTGAATATGGCGCAGATGATTATATCACCAAGCCTTTTAATATTCTTGAGGTCAAGGCAAGGATGAAGGCTATCTTAAGAAGAAACAACAGTAACAGGGATAAAGAAACTGTTAAAAGCAATGTGCTTGTAGTAGGTGATATGAAGATAGATTGTGACAGCAGAAGTCTTTTTATCAAGGGAAAAGAGATATATCTTACAGCTAAGGAGTTTGACCTGCTTGAGCTGCTCGCTTTTAACCCTAACAGAGTATACAGCAGGGATGCGTTGTTAAAGACGGTATGGGGTGCAGATTATCCAGGAGATGGAAGAACAGTAGATGTCCATATAAGGCGTCTGCGTGAAAAGATAGAGGATAACTCAAGTGAGCCAAAGTATGTTCATACCAAGTGGGGAGTAGGTTATTATTTTAATGTTTAAACATATTGATATTGGAACACATAATAAGTCATTTAAATCAGGAAAGCTTTTGACTGGTATCCGCAGGTGCATTTTTAGTGCACGCTTCAGGATTATACTTATGATGTCAGTATTAGCAGTTATATCTGTTATTTCTGTAGTGCTGGCACTTAAATATTCTTATATAGAATCTCTTATTAACAAAAGAAAAGAGTACATCAGTAACGAGGCTGTGCTTATGTCGGCAGAGTTTACGGATTATTCTGACCTTTCAGATGCAAGAAATGGTGGAATGTATGAGAATCTTATGAACTATTCTGCACTTAACCAGATGAGGATAAGAGTTGTAGACAGAAAGTACATGGTAAGCCTTGACACGTATGCTGTGGACAATGGCAAAACTATCATTAGCTCAAAGGTTATTGATGTATATGAAAGCTCTAAGGCAGTAGCAGATTATAACCGTAAGTCTGGCAGTATAGAGGCAGTTTCACCTGTATATAACAGTGAGGGTACTGTTATTGCAGTGCTAGTTGTGAATTTTGATATTTCAGATATCAGAGTTCTTGCAGGAGATGCTTTTGATGGGATTTATGTGGTGTTGTTTGTTGTTATCACATTTATAATAGTCAGCTCTATAGTGATATCGTATTTTTATATGAGACATTACAATAAAGCATTAAAGGTAGTTGAAGCTGTTGATGTTGGTTATACGGACAAGAGGATTGAGATTAAGGGCTCAACAGAGCTTAGAAGCTTTGCAGCCCATTTTAACAGTATAATGGATAAGAACAACGAGCTTGATTCTTCAAGGTCAGAGTTTGTTTCAAACGTATCACATGAGCTTAAGACACCGATTACATCCATAAAGGTATTGGCAGATTCGCTTAACACGCAGGAGAATGTGCCTGTTGAGGTGTATAGGGAGTTCATGCTTGATATTGTAAGTGAAATCGACAGGGAGAATAAGATTATAGAGGATTTGTTATGCATGGTAAGGCTTGATAGGGCTTCGTCGGTACTTAACATATCGTCAGTTAATATGAATGAGCTGCTTGAGTTAGTGCTAAAGAGGTTAAAGCCGCTTGCAGCAAAGAAGAATATAGAGCTGTTGTTTGAAAGCTTCAGACCGGTTGTTGCACAGGTTGATGAGGTTAAGATTACCCAGGTAATATCTAATCTTGTTGAGAATGCTATAAAGTATAATAATGTCGATGGATGGGTACATGTTTCGCTTAATGCTGATCATCAGTTCTTTTATGTAAGGGTTGAAGATTCTGGAATAGGCATACCTAAGGACAGTCAGGGCAAGGTTTTTGACAGATTCTACAGGGTAGATAAGGCCAGATCAAGGGAAACAGGTGGAACCGGACTTGGTTTATCTATCGTCAGGAATATAATTCTTATGCATCATGGTACTATTAAGCTGTACAGTGAGGAAGGCATGGGAACAACATTTACATTCAGGATTCCTCTCAACTATGTAGAAGAGAATGAAAACTAGTAATATTCAGCAGGGTAACAGGCAGAATGGAGAAGTACGTGGTTAAAAAGTTCGTAGTAAGAATAATGTGTATATTAATATGCATCGGTATAACAATGTCTATGCCTGCATGTTCATCAGAGAGTAAGAATGAAAAGTATACAATATATTATACTAATAGTTCAAAGGATAAGCTTATTGGGAGTACATGTATGCTTGATGCTTCTATGTCTGTTGAAGATAAGGTGAGAACGTTGCTTGATAACATGGGTGTACGTTCTTCAAGCAAGGATGAATATATCATAAAGCCAGATAATGTTAATCTTTTAGAATCCAGTGTTAAAGGTAAAACAGCATTTTTAAACTTTACAACAACATATAAGCAGATGCCATCACAGGTAGAACTTTTATATAGGGCAGCAGTTGTAAAGACACTGACACAGCTTGATGATATTTCGTATGTTCATTTTTATGTGGATGGCAAGGAAGCTTTATATGAAGATGGAAGTGTTATGGGGATGTTTAAGAGCTCTGACTTTACAAGCTCTGATAATGATATCAGGCAGATGGATTGGCGTAATGTACAGCTGTTTTATGCAGATGAGAGTGGAACAAGACTTGTTAAAGTAAAAGAAATGTTAGCTTACAATAAAAACATGCCTATAGAAAGAATGGTGGTACAGCGTCTTATAAGTGGTCCAACAACACAAGATGCTTATTCAACACTTCCAGAGGCAGTAAAGCTGCTAGGAGTATCTGTTGTAGATAAAGTATGCTATGTTAATCTTAGTGAGGAGTTTGCAGATGGACTTGTAAATGTTGCATCAGAGGTTGAGATATATTCTATAGTGAATTCGCTCTGTTCGCTTGATAACATAGAATCGGTCAAGATATTTATCAATGGCGATTATTCAAGCACCTTTAAAGATAATATCAGCCTGGACAGGTTTTATAAGTTTAATCAGTCGCTTGTTAAGTGAAAAAGTATTGATATATTTTTGTCTGCTAATATGACTTTGTGTGTTCCGGAAAGGAACGGAAAATATAGTATTGAGAAGACCTTTGTTTATTGCGGCTATGATACAGCTTATAGCCGCATGTGTATCTTTTTGGTGTATGGGAATCGGGCAGCAGGATATGCTGTCAGTGGTTCTTGTTACATCATTTGCTGGAGTTTTGTTATATGGTATTCTTGCGTTATATATAAAGTTATGCAGGATATCCGTCTTTTATTTTCTTGTTTTTATATTATATCCCATTACAACAATATCAATGATGCTTGCTGTTAACGACCTGAACCAGAATTATGGCTGTGAGAGCTTTACAGGAACTGTTAAGAATATAGTTTATAAAGAAGATTATATGATGCTTTATATGAAGGATAACAGCCTGAATAAGCAGGGAATAATAGTGTATTCGTATTATACAGATGATTATAGTGCGGGTATTGATGATGAGATAGACGTATCGGGAGAAGTCAGTATGTGGGAGAAAGCTCATAATCCCGGAAACTTTAACAGCCGTTTATATTATATATCATGTGGTTATCCATATAGATGTAATGCAGACAGGATAACGGTTATACATAGCGGTAAAGACAGCTTTAATGCATGGCTGTACAGTTTAAAGCGGCGGTTTAAGTCCGTATATAATACAGTTTATGATGAATATGATAACCAGCTTATGAATTCTATGGTGCTGGGTGATAAATATGAGCTTGAAGCAGATGTTAAAGATATGTATCAGAAAAGTGGTGTGTCACATCTTCTTGCCATAAGCGGGCTGCATATTTCAATAGCGGGTATGAGTGTATATAATATGCTTAGAAAAAGGCTGAATCAGAAGATATCGGCACTCGCAGGAATATTGGTTATATTATCTTATCTGATATTTACAGGAGAATCAGTATCGGCAGCAAGGGCGGTATGTATGCTTGTTATGACAATAATAGCGGATGTAAGGGCAAGAACCTATGATATGTTGACGGCACTTGCCATGGCATCTGTTATGCAGATAATGGACAATCCATATATAATATGTAATACGTCATATATTATGTCTTTTTTTGCAATGCTTGGTATAGCACTGGTGCTTCCGGTTATATCATCAGCAGATAAGACACTTGTATTCATAAAAAAGAAAAATAGAAAAAATCGGACATTGAAGGATGAAGTTATATATCTTTTATGTGATTCATTAAGTGGTTGTATTGCTATACAGCTTATACTGCTGCCTGCATTGTTATATATATCTTATGAGACTTCATTTATAAGTGTTATATTAAACCTGATTGTCATACCGCTTATGCCGGTTGTGATGATAAGCGGTATAGCTTCAGGACTAGTAGGACTTGTGTCGATAAAATGTGCATGGTTCATGGCAGGAGCAGCCCATTATGTACTTAAGCTTTATGATATATTGTGTAAAGCATGTGCAGATATACAGGCAGGAACATACGTCACAGGAAGACCACAGGTATGGCAGCTTGTCCTTTATATGTTTATATTAGCTGTATGGATAGCAGCTGATTCTGAATATGTGAAATATTGTACCATATATAATATAAGTAATGTACATGGTATATGGCGGAATGTAAGTAATAATGCGGGTAATATACATTATGTATGTAATGTGAGTAATCTGCATGATGCAAGCAGGAATGTGTGTAATATATATAGAAATTCATGTAATATAAGCCATAATATTAAGAGTGTTATTCTAATTGTGCTTTTAATACTGGCTGCTGTCAATATGAGATATGTTCATCCCAAGGGACTTTATATTATGATGCTTGATGTAGGTCAGGGTGATTGCATATATATACGTGATGAAAATGGTATCAGTTATCTGTTCGATGGTGGAAGCACGGATGTTAAACAGGCAGGAAAGTACAGGATATATAAAACTCTGCGTTATATGGGTATACGGAGGATAGATTATGCTGTGATAAGTCATGGTGATGCTGACCATGTGAATGGTATTAAAGAACTTATAGATATGAGTGGTGCTTCATTTACTGTAGGTGAAGTTGTCATGCCTGATATAAAAGATAAGGATAGTGAAGAATCATATGCTGGCATGATAGAATATGCGCATAAAGCAGGCATTAATATCAGCTATAAGAAGGCTGGGGATGTACTTGTATGTGATAACAGCACGGCATTTAAGATAACTTGTATGCATCCGTGTGAATCGTACGATTATGAGGATGCTAATGACTATTCGGCGGTTTATATGATTGAGTATAAAGACTTTTCCATGCTAATGATGGGAGATGCAGGCAAGAAGGCTGAGAAATGTATGATGAATGACTGGAAAGAGCATAAAGAGCTTAAAGTTTTTGCACTTAAAGCAGGACATCATGGTTCAAGGTATTCATGCAGTGAAGCTTTTCTTGAGAGTATTGATCCTGCGATAGCGCTTATATCCTGTGGTAAGGACAACAGATATAAGCATCCTCATAAAGAGATGCTAACAAGGCTTCATAATATGGATATTAAACCATACCGGACAGATGAAGACGGTGCCATAATGATAAATGTCAGTGCTGATAAAATAAAAGTACAGGTTTACAATGACAGCAGATAAATGGTACAATGTTAGCTATGAAAACTTTGAATGAACATATTAAAAAAGGCGAATATCAGAAGGTATATCTTATATATGGTGAAGAGGAATATTTGAAAAACCAGTACCGTGACAGAATGAAGGCGGCTATTATCGGGGATGACACCATTAATTACAGCTATTTTGAAGGAGATAGCACGAAAGCAGAGGATGTTATTTCAATGTGCGAAACTATGCCGTTTTTCAGTGATAGAAGACTTGTTATAGTTAGTGACAGCTCTTTTTTTAAAAATGCAAATGACAAGCTGGCTGATTATATAAAGAAGCTTCCTGGTTATATTGTGCTGATCTTCGTAGAGAAAAATGTTGATAAAAGAAATAAGGTATATAAGGCGGTAAGCAGCTGTGGTTATGTGACCGAGATGAAATATCAGACACCAGCAATGCTTAAAAAGTGGATAGCCGGAATGTTGTCAAAGGAACATTATAAGGTAACAGAGGCAGCCTGTGACCTTATTCTTGAAAAGACAGGTGCTAACATGGAACTTATAAGGAATGAGGTCAATAAGCTTATAAGCTACTGTGCTGGCCGTGATGCAGTCATGCCGCAGGATGTGGAGGCTGTGTGCTCTACGCAGACGACGAGCAGGATATTTGAGATGATAGAAGCAGTTGCTGGAAAAAACAGAGATAAGGCACTTTCTTTGTATTATGATCTTCTTGAACTTAAAGAGTCACCTATGCTTATTTTGTACCTGATAGTCAGACAGTTCAACGGAATATTACAGGCTAAGGATTATGCAGCATCAGGAATGTCATCAAGGGAAGTGGCTTCTTATATGAAGATACAGCCGTTTATAGCAGGAAAGTATCTTGCACAGTCGAAGTATTTTACGGCAGATAAGATAAAAGAAATATTAAGGGAATGTGCAGATGTTGAAGAACGCATCAAGCAGGGCAGACTTCAGGAAAAGCTTGGTGTGGAAATGATTATAATAAAATATTCGGTATAGTATACATATGAAGATGTGTTTTATAGCTTATAACAGGAAAAAAGGACAGATGCGAGGGTATGCATCTGTCCTTAAATAATATCCTGTGATAATTAAGCTAAAGTGTTAACAGCTTTAGTAATGCGAGATACTTTTCTAGCAGCTGTGTTCTTGTGGAATATTCCCTTAGAAGCAGCCTTAGAAATCTCAGCTATAGCAACAGGAAGAACAGCCTCAGCAGCAGCCTTGTCACCAGCAGCAACAGCAGCGTCTACCTTCTTTACATATGTCTTAACTCTAGACTTAATTGCCTTGTTTCTCTCAGCTCTTACCTGATTAGTTATTACTCTCTTCTTAGCAGATTTAATGTTAGCCAATCCGTACACCTCCAAATTTTAATAAAATTCATAGTTAAATGTTTCGCATTAAAGCCGGACACGGACGATCTAATGTAAACATACTCATATATCTTATAGTAGAAAATGTAATATGTCAACTATAAATTTATAAAAATGTTTTTGAAATGATTCATTCCGAATAAAATATTCAATTTTACATACTATATGTCTGACAGGATGATGGATAAAAAGATGAAAGAGAGGGGAAATGTGCATGGAATATGATATGGCAAGAACGGACCTTGCAGTTGAACTTAATGAAAGCATTTCAAAGAAAAGCGGCAGCTTAAAGGGGATAATAGTGAACGAATCCACTGATAGCGATGCAGAGGTCAAGGTAACAGAGATAAAGATTACCAATAAAAGAGCAGCAGAAGCTATAGGCAGGCCACAGGGTTCATATATAACTATAGAGGCCAGAAATATTAGTAAGGCAGGTGAGTCTTACAGGAAAAAGATAGTAGATATATTGCTGGATTATATAAGGAAACTGCTAGAAAGTAATATAGAAAAACAGGCTGATGCTAATACAACGCTTCTTGTTGCAGGACTTGGCAACAGATGTATAACATCTGATTCACTTGGCCCACTTGTTGTGGATGGGCTGGAGGTTGATTATCATATTCAGACAGGTCAGGGAAGAGATGGTGGAATGTGCGCAGTTATTCCGGGTGTCATGGCAGATACTGGACTTGAAACAGCAGATATAATAAGAGGCATAGCAAAACAGGTAAAACCATCAGCTGTTATAGCCATAGATGCTCTTGCTGCAAGGAATATATCAAGACTGAACACTACAATACAGTTATCTGACAGAGGGATTAATCCTGGTTCAGGAGTGGGAAACCACAGAGTAGGGATCAATAAGGATAATATAGGAGTTCCTGTGCTTGCACTTGGTGTACCGACTGTTATAGATGCATTTACCATAGCAGTAGATCTTGTAAGTCCGTTACTAAAAAACTGCACGAAAGAGGAAAGGGAAGAATTCTTATCAAGGATATATATGGAAGGTATAAGCGATATGTATGTGACACCTAAGGCTATAGACACAGATGTACAGAATATAAGTGGAGTTATATCAGAAGCATTGAATCAGGTGCTGCATATTTAAAAGCATATATAAATATTTTATAAGAATGTAATATTATTACTTTTTGTTAATACAATTAAATAACAGGAGATTGGAGGGGCTATGAAGAGAGGGTACAGGCTGTTATATATGATAGCTGGCGTAATGATATTATTATCTGCAGTATTTTTTGAAAAAAATATAGGACTTGCCTCCTTCGTGGAGGATGTGTTTATCAGTGGATGTGTGAATATGACTATGCCGGGAGCAACATGTTATATGAATCCGCAGAAGCTTCTTAAGTGCACGGTGTTTGATGAACTTATGAAGACAACTGTTCCTGTAAGTGCCATGCTTCCAGGAAATAACGATGACTATATTATGCTTGCTGATAATGCGTGTGACTATGAAAATATATATGAAACCAGTGATAAAGCAGAAGAGACTTCTAAGAAAGAAAGCGTACCTGTTAAAGATACAGATGAAGTGACAACGCCTGCTTTGGGAGAGGCTGATACAGGTTCTGATACGGATACTGCAGTACAGAATGTGATTCAAAGAAAGGAAATAACAGGAACGGTTTATAACAAAACTGAGCTTTCAGATTATGGATTTGTTCATAATCATTTTTATACAATAACATCTATAACTGAGCTTACAGAGAGCATATTAAGACCTGATGATTTTATAAACAGAAATCTTGCCATAGATAAAAGCAGCAGACAGCCACAGATACTTATATTCCATACACATTCACAGGAGGGATTTATCGATTCAGTTGAAGCAGATGCAAAAACAACTATAGTTGGTGTAGGTGATTATCTTACAAAGCTTCTTACAGAACGGTATGGTTATAATGTTATTCATGATACAACAGTTTATGATTATGTCGATGGAAAGCTGGATAGAAGCAAGGCGTATACATATGCAGAAAACGGAATAGCAAAGATTCTTAATGACAACCCTTCAATAGAAGTTGTTATTGACCTTCACAGAGATGGCGTAGCGGATACGACTCATCTTGTAACACAGATGGATGGAAAGAGTATGGCTAAAATAATGTTTTTTAATGGCCTTAGCTATAGTAAGATTAATGGAGATATAGCGTATCTTAATAATCCATACAGGGATGATAACCTTGCCATGAGTCTTCAGATGCAGCTTATAGGAGAGGCATATTATCCGGGCTTCTTAAGGAGAATATATGTAAATGCATACAGATATTGTCTGCATGAGAGAGGAAGATCGATGCTTATAGAGGCGGGTGCACAGACTAATACGTTTGAAGAGGTTAAGAATGCTATGGAGCCGCTTGCTGATATTCTTGATAAATGTCTGTCAGGAGAGAAGGTTATGAATGATACTTAAATAATATGCGCTTTAGACAATAGAATATTTAAATAATATAACGCCATATATGGATATTGGAAATAGATACATATTTTGGTATATTACTACAAAAATTCTGCTTATTACAACTAAAACAGGGGGTTTTACATCATTTTTATTGTTTTATACGATTAAAAATATAGTATTGACAAACAAAAGAAAAAGTAGTACTCTCATGTTGTTGATAACATTTTAGTTTATAATCATTAATCGCAAGCGATTATCGTGGCAGTTTTCCTGCCGGATTATTCCCAGTTTTAAGCTTAATATTTCGTGGCCGGAAATATTAAAAAGAGAAGGATTAAAAAGAAAAGGATTATTTTATTTTACTTGAAAGGATTATATTTTGCTTATGGAAAAAAGTTTATGCCAGGATGTTATGGAGTATTCAGAATTTGTTGAAAAGATAAAGAAAATGTCAGAATCAGTAGCAGGTACAGAGGGGACTGTGCAGGTTACACATGTTATTAAGAATAACGGATGTGAATATGATGGTTTGGTTATATTAAGAAAAGGGTGTAAAATATCACCAACCATATATCTGAACGGATATTATGAACAGTATTGCAAAGGAAAAAGCTTTGAAAGTGTATTTTCAGGAATCAAAGAACTTTATCTGTTTAATAAAGACAGAATAGCAGTTGATACAGACAGCTTTGCTACTTTTAATGGGATTAGGGATAAGGTTGTATTCAAGCTGATAAACTATAACGCAAACAGAAAGCTGCTAAGCCTTGTACCACATAAAAAGATACTTGACCTTGCGATGGTGTTCTGCTGTATGATTGAAAAGAATGAAGAGGGAAATACATCGGCACTTATATATAATTCCAACATGAATTACTGGAAAGTGAAGGAAGAGGATATATACAGAGCAGCGTTGAACAATACAGCACGCATTCTGCCTGCTGGCATAACAGAGATGTCGAAGCTTTTTGAAGCTTATGATGACCATGATAAGATAGATGTTTGCATAGATTCTCAGGAGATTAAGGACTGCCAGCTTTATGTGCTTACAAACGACTGCCGTATTAATGGTGCAGCCTGCATGCTTTATGAGAATGTACTTAAGGATTTTGCTGACAGCATAGAAAGCAATCTGTATATACTGCCTTCATCTATACATGAGGTTATTATACTTCCTAAGTTTGCTATGTTTAATAAGCAGGAGCTTGTGAATATGGTCAGGGAGGTAAATGCGGAGGGAGTTGCCATGGATGAGATATTGTCATATACAGTATATGAATATGACAGGGAAACAGGCGAACTTAGCATGTAGGAAAACCTGGAATGCAGGTGGACTTAGCATGTATGCGTACCTGGCATATATGAGAACCTGGCATGTGAAATATATATGCCAGGCATAAATAAATGTACATGATGGGAGTCGAACCCACGGCCTTTCGCTCCGGAGGCGAACGCTCTATCCAACTGAGCTACATGTACATGGCACACAGCCAATACTCATAATACACTATTTTGCTTATCAGGGCAAGCGGATAAAAGCTTTATAATTTTTCTTTTTGATTTTATTAGTGTTATTTGATAAAATGATTGCGTGAATTGCAAAGCAATAAGGCGATTAATGCAATGTATTGGATTCGAAAGGAAAGTTATATATAATGCGTATTAATAAATATCTGAGTGCACAGGGGGTATGTTCACGCCGTGAGGCTGACAGGCTTTTAGAGGCTGGCAGGATAACCGTGGACGGTGTTACTGCCATGTGTGGGCAGCAGGTGGATGATAATAGTGTAATATGTATAGATGGCAGCAGAATAAGCGATGAAAAGCCGCAGGATGTACTTATGGCGTTTAATAAGCCAAGAGGAATAGTATGTACAACAACAGATAACCAGGGAAAGAATAATATAGTTGATTATATAGGATATGATAAAAGAATATATCCTGTAGGAAGACTTGATAAGGATTCGGATGGACTTATACTTCTTACCAATAATGGTGAAATAACTGATAAGATATTAAGATCTGTTAACGGACATGAGAAAGAGTATGTGGTTAAGGTCAACAAAAAAATAACAGATACATTTTTAAAGAACATGGCGGATGGAGTATATCTTAAAGAACTTGATGTTACTACAAAGCCATGCAGCATAAGCCGCATAAATAACTATACATTCCGCATAATACTTACGCAGGGACTTAACAGGCAGATAAGAAGAATGTGCCAGGAATCAGGTTATAAGGTCGAAAGTCTTACCCGCGTAAGAATAATGAACATAGAGCTTGGCGGACTTAAAATTGGTGAGTACAGAATAATAGAAGGTAAAGAAAAGACCATGCTTTATGAAAGCTTATGATGAAGCAGAGAAGCTGTGAGGGCTTAAAGATAATAAAACATTATATGACGGAGCAGAATAATGAATAAGTTAGATAGAATTAAAGAGTTAGTTGTATTACTTAATAAAGCTGGAAAAAGTTATTATTCAGAGGGACGAGAGATAATGTCCAACTATGAATATGATAAATTATATGATGAATTAAAGAAGTTAGAGGAGGAAACAGGCTGTGTACTATCTAACAGTCCAACAGTTAATGTAGGATATGAGGTACTTAGTGAGCTTCCAAAGGAAAGACATGAGTCACCGATGCTAAGTCTTGATAAGACAAAGGACAGGGAAGTGCTAAGAGACTGGTTAAAGGACCAGACAGGACTTCTGTCATGGAAGCTGGATGGACTTACAATAGTTCTGACATATGAGGACGGAAGACTTAGTAAGGCAGTAACAAGAGGTAACGGAGAGATAGGCGAAATAATCACAAACAATGCAAAGGTGTTTAAGAATGTTCCAGTTACTATTCCGCATAAGGGAAAGCTTGTATTAAGAGGTGAAGCTATAATAACTTATTCGGATTTCAATAGGATAAACGAGGAGCTTCCTGAGATGGATGCAAAGTATAAGAATCCCAGAAACTTATGCAGTGGTTCAGTCAGACAGCTTAACAACAAGATCACTAAAGAGCGTAATGTCAATTTCTTTGCATTTGCACTTGTATCGGCAGACAATGTTGATTTTAAGAATTCAAGAAAGTGCCAGTTTGAATGGCTGAAAAGTCAGGGATTTGATGTTGTAGAGTATAAGGTTGTTGATAAAGATAACATTATAGATACTATAGGATGGTTTGAAAGAGCTATTTCTGATAATGATTTTCCATCAGATGGACTTGTTATCATATATGATGATATTGCATATGGTGAATCACTAGGAAGGACAGCAAAGTTTCCAAGAAATGCGATGGCATTCAAATGGACAGATGAAACGGCAGACACGGTACTACGGCAGATAGAGTGGAGTGCATCCAGAACAGGTCTTATTAACCCGGTAGCCATATTTGATCCGGTTGAGCTTGAGGGAACTAAGGTGTCAAGAGCAAGTGTCCATAATATAAGTATTATGGAAGGTCTTAAGCTTGGAATAGGTGATGATATAATAGTGTTTAAGGCTAATATGATTATACCTCAGATAGCACAGAATCTTACAGAAAGTGGCAATATTGTAATACCTGATGTCTGTCCGGTATGTGGACAGCCTACAAGAATCTGTGAGATAAATGATGTCAAAACACTTTATTGTGATAATCCTGAGTGTCAGGCAAAGCATGTTAAAAGCTTTGCGCTTCTTGTGTCAAGGGATGCACTTAATATAGATGGACTGTCAGAGGCAACGCTTGAAAAGTTTATACAGAGAGGCTTTATTAAGGATAAGACTGATATATTCCATCTTGACAGATTCAAGGACGAGATAGTAGCCATGGATGGCTTTGGAGAAAAGTCATATGCCAATCTTATAGAAGCGGTTGAGAAAGCAAGAGATACAGATCTGGTAAGAGTATTGTATGGACTTGGGATAGACAACATAGGTTTGTCAACAGCAAAGCTTATTGTAAGGAAGTTTAAGGGCGATAAGGAAGCACTTATGAATGCTGATATACAGGAGCTTACAGATATAGATGGCATAGGAGAAGTTATAGCCGATTCGTATGTAAAATATTTTGCGGATGAGAAAAAAAGAAAAGAATATATAAGGCTTTTAGGTGAAGTGAGCTTAAAAGAAATGGATGATACACAAAACTCACAGGAACTTTCAGGAAAAACATTCGTAATAACTGGCAGTGTGACTCATTTTGCAAACAGGAAAGAGTTAAAAGAGCTTATAGAAAGCATGGGTGGTAAGGTTACTGGTTCGGTTACAGGAAACACCTCGTATCTTATTAACAACGATTCTATGTCACAGTCTGCAAAGAATAAAACAGCAGCTAAGCTAAATGTACCTGTTATTACAGAAGAAGAATTCATCAGACTTGCGGGATTAGTGGATATGCTGTAATATAATGTGAGATATAAGAACGGAGGAACATTATGCCAATTAAGATACAGAATGATCTGCCAGCCAAGCATGAACTGGAAGAAGAAAATATATTTGTTATGGATGAAAGCAGGGCACTTTCGCAGGATTTCAGGGAGCTGCAGATAGCAATCCTTAATCTTATGCCATTAAAGCAGGATACGGAACTTCAGCTTTTGCGTGCGTTATCTAACACACCATTGCAGATAGATGTGACATTTATACAGACAGAATCACACATTTCAAAGAATACATCTCATTCACATATTAAGAAGTTTTATGAAACATTTACTGACATAAAGGATAAAAACTTTGATGGTCTTATAATAACTGGGGCACCAGTTGAAAAGCTCGACTTTGAAGAGGTTAACTACTGGGATGAATTAACAAAGATTATGGAGTGGTCAAAGGAGCATGTAACATCAACTCTTCATATATGCTGGGGTGCACAGGCAGGACTTTATTATCATTATGGTATAAAGAAGGTTCTTCTTGATAAGAAACTTTCGGGTGTTTACAGACATCATGTCCTTAACAGAAAGGAACCTCTTGTAAGAGGGTTTGATGATTATTTTATGGCACCACATTCAAGATATACAGAAGCATGCAGAGAGGATATCCTTAATAATAAGCAGCTTAAGGTGTTTGCTGATTCACAGGAGGCAGGCATATATATCGTTATAGGACAGGAAGGAAAGCATATATTTGTTATGGGACATCCGGAATATGACAGAATGACACTTGACCAGGAATATAAGAGAGATTATGATAAGGGGCTTGAACCAGAACTTCCTGTCAACTATTATCCTGATGATGACTGCAACAGAAAGCCGGTGTTATCGTGGAGAAGCCATGCGAATAATCTATATACTAACTGGCTTAATTATTATGTATACCAGACAACTCCTTATGATCTTAACGAAAAGGCGGAAAAGAGGTCTTTTAATTGATAGATGAAAAAGAAATTCTCCCATTCAACTTTTTTTCGTATGGTGGTGTTTATAGTGGTGACCATAATGGGATGAGATATATGATTAAAAGAACTGGTAAAAAGCCGGATTTCACTTTGAATGCGCTTGTGTGGAGAGGTCCATATGCATCATCAGCTGTTAATGCAGATGATATAACAAAAAAAGAGTTTGAATATTCAGAGGAAGGAAGAAAAGCTGCTATAGAATGGATACAAAAGATGTATACAGACAGAAAGGATGAATGGGATAATGCCCCATCCATCAATCAGGCTGTATTGTACGATGGCAGGAAGAATACATAACGATAAATATAATAATATATACAAGGCATGAAGCTATACATTTTGCTATAAGAGCTGTTGTGTAAGTGATGTTTTGTGATAGAAAAGGCAGTATGATAAATGCTGCCTTTTCTGTTATAAGAACAGAGGCGATGGATATTACACTCATGCTTAGCGGACATATTATATTGCTTATTACGTCTGTTTTGAAATGATATATAGTATAAAGCTTTATATAGTTAAGCATACATACAACAATATTGCTTATTATAAGACCGTATATATATCCACATATCCCAATGCGTGGAACAAGTATTATAAGAAATCCTATCCTGATAATAAGACCGGTTATGTTTGCAGCGCAGGTAAAGGATGTTTTGTTTATTCCGTTTAATATGCTTGAAAGGCTTACCTTTAAGTAAAGAAAAGGGCATACGCATGCAAGTATAATGGTGTATGTGTATACATCAGGCTGCTTAAATATAATTGCACCAAGCCTGCTTATGTATAACACAAACAGAATACAGCACATAATACCAAGGTGCATACACACGCAGATGGTGTATGATATAGTTCTGGTTATATTATCAGACTGGTTTGTGGAACTATCTTTGGATATCTTTGGGGTGAGCATAACTGCAAGGGAATTGGTTATTGCGCCAGGAAACATTATAAGTGGAATCACCATTCCACCGATGATTCCATAAGTGCTTACAGCATTTTCGTTATTCATTCCATATAGCATAAGCTGTACAGGAATAAGAATAGCTTCACCGCTTTCAAGAAGATGAACTAAAAGGCTGTTAAGATTAAGCGGTAAAGCGTATAGTGCAAGGTTCTTGATTAATGTATATATTTTCCCTTTTGTTGTGGGATTAAGCGATGATAAGTTCACTCTTTTGTAATGCTTTCTGATTTTTTTAATATATAATGCCAAAACGCAGAATATTACAGCACATAATTCGCCTGCTATATTGCCATATATGGCATCTGTAATATTAAGGGTACGGTCTGATCGTTGTATAAAAATATAGTAATAAAAGATGACTCCAAATATTCTTACGAGCTGTTCTGCTATCTGGGATGCAGCGGGGATAAAGGCAGACCTGCAGCCGTAGTAATAACCGCATATACAGCTGTGTACTGCTGACAGCGGTATACTTACGACAATAATTCTTATTAGTTCAGTACAATCTGTGTTTAACATGATTTTTTCAGCTATTGTTCCAGCATATATATAACATAATGCTGAGAATATTACTGACATGGGAATAGATAAGAAAAGACCAGATATTAAAGGCTTTAAGCTTTGTCTGTCTGCTGCGGTATACCTTGATATGGCAGAATTAAATCCGCATATGCATACAGAGAATGCTATTCCACATAAAGGTGTAATGAGCTGTAGCATTCCCATACCATATGCACCTATATGGGCGTTTAGAAATATTCTGTAATAAAACCCGAGTATCCGGCAGAAAAGACCGGCAAGTGTTAAAACAATGGTTCCTTTAATTAGTGGATTTTTAATAGAATTATTTATGGGATTGTTAAAGGAATTATTTATGCGATTATTCATGCAGCCTCCAGTTTATATTTTTGCTTTGATATATGGGCAGATGTCACATTAATCCATATTAATCTTTAACATAGTATGCACTGGATGAATATAATATTATAAATATATTGGAAAAGTGCGATTATATGCACGGAAAGAGTTCTATGTTATATCTTGATAATGCAGCAACAACTCCGCTTCTTCCAGAAGTCCGTAAAGTGATGATGAATTATATGGTGGATAACTTTGGCAATCCATCTTCTATATATAAAATAGGCAGAATGAACAAAATAGCAGTAGAAGAAGCAAGAAAGAGCATAGCTGAGACTATAGGAGCATGTCCGGATGATATTTTTTTTACGTCAGGCGGGACTGAAAGTGATAACTGGGTTCTTGAATCGGCAGCAGAATCAGCAACGGGATCAGATAGTGCGCATATTATTGTAAGTGCTATAGAACATCCAGCTGTTATTAATAAATGTATACAGCTTAAGAAAAGGGGCTGTGATGTGGATTATATTAAAACTGATAAAAATGGGATTATTAATACCGATGATCTTATATCGAAAATACGTGATGATACAAAGCTTATATCAGTAATGCTTGTGAATAATGAAATAGGAACAATACAGCCGGTAAAAAGTGTATGTAATATAGCGGCGGAATATGCAATACCTGTTCATACGGATGCGGTAGCTGCATATGGACATATACCTGTTAATGTAAAGGAGCTTGGGGTAGATTATCTTAGCGTAAGTGCACATAAAATAGGAGGAGCGAAGGGCACAGGCTTTTTGTATGCAAAAGCAGCAAATATAAATCCATATATATATGGAGGAGGGCAGGAAAAAGGAAAACGCTCAGGTACTGAGAATGTTGCAGGTATTATGGGACTTGCAAAAGCAGCAGAAATTGCACAGGAGAAGCTTGACAGCAGAATAGAGGAAGAAAATATAACAAAAAACTATATAACTAACAGGATTTTAAGGGAAATAAAAGGCTCAACGCTTAATGGAGACTACAAAAAACGCATTTCAGGTAATATGAATTTTGCATTTACAGGCATAAATGGAGGTGAGCTTGTAATAATGCTTGATAAAAATGGAATATGCGTATCAGCTGGTTCAGCATGTCATGGTAATTCGGGTGGACCATCTCACGTACTAAAAGCTATAGGACTTGATGATGAAGCAGCACAGTCGTCAATACGTCTGACACTTGGCAGGGGGCTTACAAAAAAAGAGTGTGATTATTGTGTTGAATGTATAAAAAGAGCAGTGCAGGAACTAAGAAGCAATGCGGTATGATGGAGCAGTACAGAAATATAAATATGGAATAATAGAGAATAAGCACAGAACAAATAGAGAGTAAGCAGGGGCTATCATGATGAATGATCAGATATGATATCCCCTGTATTCTGTCGGCTGAGCTGTAAACATAGAATTATAGCCTTATGAATTCAGGTTGGCGTTTTTTAAATATAGTATAATATTTGAATCCTGCATTTGTAAGAATGTCGTAAAGAACGTCAAATCTGTATGCAATATGTTCTGTCTTATGGGCATCAGAGCCTGTGGTGATTATTTCACCACCAAGTTCGTGGTATCTTTTTATTATATCCGGACATGGATTAGGATTCTTAAGTCCATATTTAAGTCCGGATGTGTTAATCTCTATGCCTTTACCCTTTTCTATAAGCATACGAAGTATTGTATCTATGTAATCTGAGTAATCTTTCCAGTTATATGCCGTATCTTTGCCAGGAGCATAACGGACTATATAGTCAAGATGTCCATATACATCAAAGTTGCTGCACACCTTAAGAGAGTCAATGATTCCCTCATAATATGTTGATATGCCCTCTTTTACAGATATATTCTGCCAAAACTCATCATAGTATGGATCATTTTCATATACAAGATGGGATGAGCCGATGATAAAATCAAGAACAGAATCTTTATCATATTCGTTTACACGTCCGGCAACTGATGGCATGAGTCCTTGTTCTACGCCGGCACTAATATCTATAATATGGGAATATTTTTCCTTAAGGCTGGTTATAGTATCTATGTAGTGTTTGAAATCAAGCATAAACATAACCTCACCATTTTCAGGTGGGTAATCAAAGTCGTTGTGGTCTGTAAAACATATTGATTTTAATCCGAGTTTTACAGCCTGTCTGACTACATTTTCAGGTGGATTGTCTGAATCAGATGAAAAGGAAGTATGCAGATGATAGTCACAAAGTCTGTTATTATAATTGCTTAAACACATAATAATCCTCATTTCCACGCATTTATACTCATGATTGTGCTGTATGCGTTATTATTGAATTTATAATTGTTTATTAAATCAATATAGCATAGTGATATGTACTTGCTATACTGTTTTAATAAATGTTTTTAATAAAATACATTGTGTTAATTAGCATGTTTGCTAATATGTGCTTTTTATATACACAGTAATAAAATGCTTTTTCGGTTAAACCTCTTGAAAATATTTCTTTTGATTGTTATTATGTAAACGTAATTTTACATTCTTTACATAAAATGCACATTAATTTTATTAAGCAATTAAGATTTATAAGGATTGCATGAAATATAATATGTGCAGGACAGGAGAAAAAAGTGGATATTGAGTTAGTTGGCAATTTGTTTATGTTTGCAGGCGGCATAGGTATGTTTCTTTATGGAATGAACATTATGGCCGATGGTATGCAGAAGTCAGCTGGAAGTAAGATGAAACAGCTTATTGGGTATCTGACCAGAAACAGATTACTGGCGGTTCTGGTAGGAGCATTTATAACTGCGATTATTCAGAGTAGTGGTGCTACTACAGTCATGGTTGTAGGTTTTGTTAATGCAGGACTTATGACACTTGTCCAGGCAGTCGGAGTTATAATGGGTGCTAATATAGGTACAACCATTACAGCATGGATTGTTTCGCTTGGACAGTTAGGTGATGCAGTTAAAGTGTTAAAGCCAGAGTTTTATGCACCTCTGCTTGTAGGAATAGGTGCTATTCTTGTTTTATTTAGTAAAAAACCAAAGAAGAAAATGGTAGGAGAAATTATAGTTGGTATAGGTCTTTTGTTCTTAGGCTTAAGCTTTATGTCACAATCTATATCACCATATACAGATGCACCTATATTTTCAAAGGCATTTGAGGTTGTAGGAAGTAATCCTTTGCTGGGTATACTTATAGGTATTATTGTTACAGCACTTTTACAGAGTTCATCTGCCTCTGTGGGCATATTGCAGACACTTGCCATTAATGGTGTTGTTACAACTAATGCAGCAGTATTTATAACATTAGGACAGAATATCGGTTCATGTGTGACTGCGATTATATCTAGTGCAGGTACAACACGAAATGCAAAAAGAGCAGCATGTATGCATCTTCTGTTTAATATTGCAGGAGCTGTCATATTTGGAACAGCAGCATTTATATTATTCGTTCTAAGACCTTCACTTGCGGTACATAACATAACAAGTGTTGAGATTTCGTTGTTCCATACATTTTTCAATATTATATGTACAACAATCATGATGCCATTTGGCGGGCTGCTTGTTAAGTTATCAGGTATGATAATAAGAGAAAAATCACAGGATGAAGAAAATGCCACACTTGAGGCAAGCGACAGCTATGCGGCTGAGCTTTCAAGACATTTTGATAACAGAATATTAGAACAGCCATCTGTTGCAGTTAACAGGGCACTTAGTGAAGTTGTCATCATGGGAAATCTTGCTCTTGATAATATAAAGTATTCATCTAAGGCAGTTATTAACAATGACCAGGATATGATAGATAAGGTTATAGAAACAGAACATAAGGTTGATCTGTATGAGAAGTATCTTACAGAGTATCTGATAAAGGTAAACAACCTGTCGATAACAGAAGAACAGCATCTTATGATTAACAATCTGTTTCATGCTATCATAGATATAGAAAGAGTGTCTGATCATGCTGAGAATATGGCAGATCTGGCAAAGTATAAAATAGAGAATGGCATCACGTTTTCACAGCATGCCATGGAAGAACTTAAAGCACTTTATGAGAAGGTGGTTGTCAGCTTCTCAGAGGCAGTAAAGGCAAGAGAAAAACTAAGCCGTATAGCAGCAGAGAATGTATGCAGGATAGAAGACGAAGTAGATGCCATGGAAGAAGAACTGCGTAATAAGCATATTGAAAGACTCTCGTCAGGTTTGTGCAAGCCATCTAATGGTGTCATATTCCTTGATACACTTTCTAACTTTGAAAGAATGTCAGATCATGCTAATAATCTTGCTGATTGTGTGCTTGAAGAACTTGAACAAAAAAACAGATAAAAATATTTTATAGAATATTTTGTAAAAAATAGTAATTTACACTTGATATTTTAAATTAGTTTATGTAGAATATCTTTAGTTGATTTTTTATTAACAATCTTTATATTAGGAGGATTTATTTTTATGTCAGTAAAAGTTGCGATTAATGGTTTTGGACGTATCGGTAGACTTGCATTCAGACAGATGTTTGGTGCAGAGGGTTATGAGGTTGTTGCTATCAATGATTTAACAAGCCCTAAGATGTTAGCTCATCTTTTAAAGTATGATTCATCACAGGGAAGATATGTTAACTTTGGTGAAGAAGATCAGGTAACAGCTGATGATGAAGCTGGTACAATCACAGTAAAGGGTAAGACAATCAAGATCTACAAGGAGCCAGATGCTAACAACTGTCCTTGGGGTGAACTTGATGTTGACGTAGTTCTTGAGTGCTCAGGATTCTATACATCTAAGGCAAAGGCTCAGGCTCATATCAATGCAGGTGCTAAGAAGGTAGTTATCTCAGCTCCAGCTGGTAACGATCTTAAGACAATCGTTTACAATGTTAACCATGAAACACTTACAGCAGAGGATAATATCATTTCAGCTGCTTCTTGTACAACAAACTGCTTAGCTCCTATGGCTAAGGCTCTTAATGATTGTGCTACAATCGAATCTGGTATTATGTGTACAATCCATGCTTACACAGGTGATCAGATGATTCTTGATGGACCACAGAGAAAGGGTGACTTAAGAAGATCTAGAGCAGGTGCTTGCAACATCGTTCCTAACTCAACAGGTGCTGCTAAGGCTATCGGTCTTGTTATCCCAGAACTTAACGGAAAGCTTATCGGAGCTGCACAGAGAGTTCCTACACCTACAGGTTCTACAACAATCCTTAACGCTGTTGTAGCTAAGAAGGTTACTGTTGATGAAGTTAACGCTGCTATGAAGGCTGCTGCAACAGAAAGCTTTGGTTACAATGAAGAACTTATCGTATCTAGCGATATCGTTGGTATGAGATTTGGTTCATTATTCGATGCTACACAGACAATGGTTAACGAACTTCCAAATGGTGGCTGCCAGGTACAGGTTGTTTCTTGGTATGATAATGAAAACTCATATACAAGCCAGATGGTTAGAACAATTAAGTACTTTGCTGAATTAAGCAAGTAATTAAAGGTTGAAATACCTATAAGGTTGATTATGTTTAACTAGTTAATAATACCGGAGATGAGAATTCATTCTCCGGTATTTTAATAAGTGTGTTGTGTAAAAAGTATTAATGTATATTTCTGTTTATAGATGCAGATGATATATAAGTACTTTTGCATAGAATATACATTTTATAATTATAATATTATAAAAATATTATGGAGGATTTGATTATGCTTAATAAGAAGTCAATAGATGACATTAATGTTAATGGCAAGAGAGTATTATGCAGATGCGATTTTAATGTACCTTTAGATGGTGACAGAATAACAGACGAAACACGTCTTGTTGCTGCACTTCCAACTATCAAGAAGTTAATAGCTGATGGTGGAAAGGTTATCCTTTGCTCACACCTTGGAAAGCCAAAGGGAGCTGACAAGACTTTATCTTTAGCACCTGTAGCTAAGAGACTTTCAGAGCTTCTTGGACAGGATGTTAAGTTTGCAGCAGATGATACAGTTGTTGGTGACAATGCCAGAGCAGCTGTTGCAGCTATGAACAACGGTGATGTTATTCTTCTTGAAAATACACGTTTCAGAGCAGAAGAGACAAAGAATGGTGAAGAATTCTCTAAGGATCTTGCATCAATCGCAGATGTATTCGTTAATGATGCATTTGGTACAGCTCATAGAGCACATTGCTCTAACGTAGGTGTTACAAAGTATGTTGACACAGCTGTAGTTGGATATCTTATGCAGAAGGAAATTGATTTCCTTGGAAATGCTGTTAACAATCCAGTAAGACCTTTCGTAGCCATCCTTGGTGGATCAAAGGTTTCATCAAAGATTTCAGTTATCAATAACCTTCTTGATAAGGTTGATACTCTTATTATCGGTGGTGGTATGTCATATACATTCCAGAAGGCTCACGGCGGCAACGTTGGACAGTCATTAGTCGAAGATGATTATCTTGACTATGCTAAGGAAATGATGGCAAAGGCTGAAGCTAAGGGTGTTAAGATGCTTATTCCTATTGATACAGTAGTAACAAAGGAATTCAGTAACGATGCTCCTTTCCATGTAGTTGAAGCTGGATGCCAGGAAGATGATGATATGGGTATGGATATTGGACCAAAGACATGCGAACTTTACAAGGATGCTCTTAAGGATGCCAAGACAGTAGTATGGAATGGACCTATGGGTGTATTTGAATTCCCTAACTTTGCTAAGGGAACTATCGCAGTAGCAGAAGAGTTAGCACAGCTTACAGATGCTACTACAATTATTGGTGGTGGCGATTCAGCAGCTGCTGTTAATAACCTTGGCTTTGGCGATAAGATGACACATATTTCTACAGGTGGCGGTGCATCACTTGAATTCCTTGAAGGCAAGGAACTTCCAGGTGTTGTTGCAGCTAACGATAAGTAATGTGTTTACTGACATAAACATATAGCAGGATGGTTATATCATATAATCGTGCTGCACCATTAGGCAAAAAGGGACTGCGTATATTATATATGCAGTCCCTTTTTGTGCAAAAATAGACATAATTTTGGCTACAGCTTAATACAATATATGATGTAGTTACGATAATGGAATATAAATATTGTATTTATTTCAAATATTCACATTATTAGTGGCTTTTTGCAAATTTGTATGATATAATTCATATATCTTAATAAGCATTCTTAATAATTTTTATATATTTGTTATGAATGTATTATAGTTACTGTGCAGAGTTGAAGAAAGAGTATATTGTGTATTAGATGTAAGAATACGGTAAAGGGTGAGTACTCATCTTATTATTAATTTAAGATAAAACCCTGCGTTAAACAGTAACATATTGTATGGAGGCGTGGTTGTAATATGAGAAAGAAGATAGTAGCAGGAAACTGGAAGATGAATATGACTCCTAAAGAAGCAGTCGGACTTGTAAATAAGCTTCGTGATAAGTTGGCTGGAAGTGATGTAGAGGTTGTGTTTTGTGTTCCGGCGATAGATATAATACCTGTTGTTGAGGCAGTTAAGGATACAGATATTAAAGTTGGTGCAGAGAACATGCATTATGAAGAAAAAGGTGCATTTACTGGGGAGATATCACCTGGAATGTTAGTTGATTCAGGAGTATCATATGTGATATTAGGACATTCAGAAAGAAGACAGTACTTTGGCGAGGATGATGATTGTATCAACAGAAAGGTAAGAAAGGCTATAGAATATGGTATTACACCTATTATCTGTTGTGGAGAGACTATCCAGCAAAGAGAAGAGGGTATCACGTTAGATTTTATAAAAAAGCAGATTAATGCAGCATTTACACAGGTTTTGCCTGATGATGCAGCTGATTGTGTTATTGCTTATGAGCCGATATGGGCTATTGGTACAGGCAGGGTTGCAACATCAAAGCAGGCACAGGAAGTATGTGAGGCTATAAGATGTAATATAAGAGAGCTATATGGTGACGATGTAGCCGCTAAGGTGAGAATACTTTATGGTGGCTCAGTGAATGCTTCTAATGCTAAAGAGCTTTTTGAACAACCAGATATAGATGGTGGTCTTGTTGGTGGAGCAAGCCTTAGACCGGATTTCTGTGATATAGTTAAATACGAGGGAGCATAATATCCATACATATTGTAGTTGGTCAATATGATTAACTTGTTAAATAAGCGGCTTGTTAATAAGCAACTTGTTAAAAATGGTTTTGAAAAATGCAAAAAAGCTTTTTTGGGAGCAATCATAAGATATAGCAGTTTGCGGATGTCTTGTGGTTGTTCTCTTTTTTGATTAGTAAAACATTAATTGCATATTTAAAATAATTATGCTATCATACTACAAGTGAAATAAGATATTGATATTAGATTCGTATATTGGGCAGCTTTGCTACATATATGGGATATCAACGATTCCGGTTCATGTAGTATATGATACCGGTATACGTTAGAATGGAGGATTAATATGAGTAAAAAACCAGTTGTATTAATGGTATTAGATGGTTATGGTTTAAGTGACAAAACAGAGGGCAATGCTATAGCTATGGCAGACACTCCTGTTATGGATAAGCTGATGAAAGAATATCCTTTTGTTAAGGGTAATGCTTCTGGCAGTTATGTAGGTCTTCCTGATGGACAGATGGGTAACTCAGAGGTAGGACATATGAATATAGGTGCTGGTAGAATAATATATCAGGATCTTACAAGAATAACAAAGGCAATTGCAGATGGCGATTTCTTTAAGAATGAAGAACTTCTTGCAGCTATGGAGAATTGTAAGAAGAATAATTCAGATCTTCATCTTTTTGGTCTTTTATCAAGTGGTGGTGTTCATAGTCATATATCACATGTATATGGACTTTTAGAGATGGCTAAGAAGAATGGTGTATCTAATGTTTATGTACATGCATTCCTTGATGGAAGAGATACTCCACCAGCATCTGGTAAAGATTTCGTGGCACAGCTTGAAGAAAAGATGGCAGAAATCGGAGTTGGTAAGGTAGCTTCTTTAGCAGGAAGATACTATGCTATGGATAGAGATAATAACTGGGACAGAGTTGAACAGGCTTACCGTTCACTTACAACAGGTGAGGGAAAGCAGGCTGAAAGCGCTGTAGCAGCTATGGAAGCTTCATATGCAGAGAATGTTACAGATGAGTTCGTTGTTCCTACAGTTATTACAGAGAATGGAAAGCCTTTATCAGTTGTAAAGGAGAATGATTCAGTTATCTTCTTTAACTTCAGACCTGACAGAGCAAGAGAGATGACAAGAGCATTCTGTGATGATAAATTCACAGGCTTTGAAAGAACATATATTCCAACTACATTCGTATGCTTTAAGGACTATGATGAGACTATTCCTAACAAGCTTATTGCCTTTAAAAAGGAAGAGATTAAGAATACATTTGGAGAATTCCTTGCGGCAAATGGAAAGAAGCAGCTTCGTCTTGCTGAAACAGAGAAGTATGCACATGTAACATTCTTCTTTAATGGTGGTGTTGAAGATCCTAACGTAGATGAGTTCAGACTTCTTGTTAATTCACCTAAGGATGTTCCTACTTATGATCTTAAGCCAGAGATGAGTGCGCCAGAGGTTGGTATGGATCTTGTAGAGGCTATTAAGTCTGATAAATACGATGTTATAGTAATAAACTTTGCCAACCCTGATATGGTTGGACATACAGGAGTTATTCCAGCAGCTGTTAAGGCAGTTGAAAAGGTGGATGAGCTTGTTGGAAAAGCGGTACAGGCTGTTAAGGATGTTGATGGTGTGTTATTTATCTGTGCAGATCATGGTAATGCTGAGAAGATGATAGATTATGAAACAGGTGCTCCACATACAGCACATACAACTAATCCAGTACCTTTTATCCTTGTGAATTATGATGATTCATATACACTTAGAGATGGTGGAAGCTTATGCGATATAGCACCTACTCTTATCCAGATTATGGGTCTGAATCAGCCAGCAGAAATGACAGGTAAGTCACTTCTTATTAAAAAATAATGATATCAGTTAAATATTAGTTGCACATTTATTATTTATTTGGTATTATATGATTATTGTGATTTTTGCAATTTAACAGGAGGTTTGATATATGTTTGGCATGTCGGTGGCTGATACAATAAGAGTAGTCTTAATGGCTATATTTATATTAGTATGTATATGTTTAACAGTGGTAGTTCTTATGCAGGAAAGCAAGCAGAATGGTCTTTCAGGTGCAATCAGTGGTGCAGCAGACACATACTGGGGCAAGAACAAGGGTCGTTCAATGGAAGGAAAGCTTGTAACATTTACAAAAATACTTGCAGTATTATTTGTTATTATTGCTATCATTTTAAATATTAATTTCTAATTTAAGTGTTTACATGAAACGCTCTTAAGATATAATATATCTTAAGAGCGTTTTTGTATAATTGTAGTTAATATGATAATTAAATAAAGCTGGTAAAATATAATACGGAATAGAGGTGGATAGCAATGAAGACAGAAATTTTCAAGGAAAGAAAGAAAAATATAGCAGATCTTATACTGAATAATGAATTATATGTTCCTATGAAAACCAAAGAGATAGCAATACTTCTTAACGTTCCTAAAGATAAAAGATGCGAACTACAGGAGGTGCTTGATGCACTAGTTGCTGAAGGAACGATTGGGGTCAGTAAAAAGGGAAAGTATATGAAGCCTGACAATGTTGCACTTATTGGAGTGTTTGAAAGTACAAGCAAGGGCTTTGGCTTTGTATCTGTAGAAGGACAGGAAAAAGATATATTTATAAAAGCAAGTGATACAAAGAATGCATTTTACCATGATAAAGTCAAAGTTGTTGTAACCCTTCCTCAAAAAGGCGATAGAAGAGCAGAAGGAAAAATTATAGAGATTGTTGACCATGAGGTTAAAACTCTCGTTGGAACATATCAGAAGAATAAGAATTTCGGATTTGTTGTTCCTGATAACCAGAAGATAAGCTGTGATATATTCGTATCAAAGGAGCATGAGCAGGGTGCTGTTACAGGAAGCAAGGTAGTTGTAAAGATAACTGATTATGGTACACATACTAAGAATCCTGAGGGAAGGATTACAGAGGTTATAGGACACATAGATGATCCAGGGACAGATATAATGTCGATAGTCAAGGCATATGACCTGCCGGAGGAGTTTCCAGACGGCGTTAAAAAGCAGCTAAAGAGCATACCTGACGAAGTGGACGAAAAGGATAAGGCAGGAAGAACGGACCTCAGGGATGTTGTCATGGTTACTATAGATGGAGAGGATTCTAAGGATCTTGATGATGCTGTATCATTGACAAAAGATGGGGATATGTATCATCTGGGTGTCCACATAGCAGATGTGAGTCATTATGTAACAGAGAACAGTGCACTGGATAAAGAGGCGCTTAAACGTGGAACAAGCGTATATCTTGTGGACAGGGTTATTCCTATGATTCCTCATCAGCTGTCTAACGGTATATGTTCACTAAACGAAGGCTGTGACAGACTGGCACTAAGCTGTCTTATGGATATAGATTCCAAAGGTGCTGTAGTAGGTCATAGAATATGTGAGTCAGTCATTAATGTTAACAGAAGAATGACATATACATCAGTTAAGAAGATACTTGAGGATAATGATGTTAATGAAACAGAAAAATATAGAGAGCTTGTACCTATGTTTAAGCTTATGGAGGAGGCAGCCGCACTTCTTAGAAAGAAAAGATTCGCTCGTGGTTCAATAGATTTTGATTTTCCAGAATCAAAGATAGTGCTTGACGATAAAGGACATCCTATAAAGATAGAGCCATATGATAGAAATGTAGCAACAAAGCTTATAGAGGATTTTATGCTTATTGCTAATGAAACAGTAGCAGAGGATTATTTCTGGCAGGAGGTCCCATTTCTTTACAGGACACATGAGAATCCTAATCCGGAGAAGATACTTAAGCTTTCAACATTCATTAATAATTTCGGCTATTCAATGCATGTAACAGATGAGATACATCCTAAAGAACTTCAGAAGCTGCTTGAAAAAATATCAGGTTCAGATGAAGAGAATCTTATAAGCAGACTCACTCTGCGTTCAATGAAAAAGGCTAAGTATACACCAGAGTGTGTGGGTCATTTTGGGCTGGCAGCCAGATATTACTGCCATTTTACATCGCCTATAAGACGTTATCCGGATCTTCAGATACACCGTATCATAAAGGAATGTCTGCATGGTGGTATGAGTGAAAAAAGAAAAGAACATTATGATAAGATACTTCCAGACGTGGCAGAACAGACAAGCGCAACTGAGAGAAGGGCAGATGAAGCAGAAAGAGATACAGACAAGCTTAAAATGGTTGAGTATATGGAACAGTTCAAGGGAGAGAAATTCTCAGGTGTCATATCAGGAGTGACGAACTGGGGCATATATGTAGAACTGCCGAATACAATAGAAGGAATGGTATCTGTAAATGATATGCCAGGTTTCTATATATTTGATGAGAACCATTATGAGATGATAAATGAAACAACACACAAGACATATAAGCTGGGACAGAAGGTTGATGTTGTGACTATAGGGACTAACAAGATAGCAAGGACAATCGACTTTATGTTTGCAGAGGATTATGATAGCAGATATAATTAGAAAGTGTTATCAGCACCTGCATTATTGTGGGGCTTATCATGCTTTGATTATAAGGAGGTATAAGATGGCAAAGGATAGTGCCAGTGGCAACAGACTTATTGCTAACAATAAAAAGGCATATTATGATTATTTTATAGAAGATAAGATAGAGGCTGGTATGGAGCTTTGTGGAACTGAGGTTAAGTCCATAAGACAGGGCAAATGTTCTATCAAAGAATCATACATACAGATAATCAATGGTGAAGTATTTGCGATTAATATGAATATCACACCATATGAGAAAGGCAATATATTTAACAAAGACCCGCTGCGTCCTAAAAAACTTCTTCTTCACAGAAGTGAGATAAACAAGCTTGCAGGGCAGTTATCTACAAAGGGTTACACACTTGTTCCGCTTCAGGTATACTTAAAGTACGGCAAGGTTAAGATGCAGATAGGTCTTGCAAAAGGTAAAAAGAACTATGACAAGAGGGATTCTATTGCCAAGAAAGACCAGCAAAGAGAGGCGGCTAAGGACTTTAAGATTAGAAATCTAGGGTAAGCTTAGAAGGTGTTAACATAGAGCTTATACTGAAACTGTTAAAATATAAAATAAAATAACGGCATTGTATATCGTTTTTTAAACTATACAATGCCGTTATTTTGTTTTAGTGGACCTGAGGGGAGTCGAACCCCTGTCCAAAAGCCCATCCGCTGTTCTTCTACTATCATAGTCAGTTATTTGACATTCCCTCGTGCATACGGGAACTAACACCCTTATGCACTTAGTAGCTTCATAATACGTCCATAACCGCAAAGCTTAAGCTATGTCGTTTCTCACATGTTCGAAGCCTGGGTCCTAAAGTGTGAGTGCTCTAGGTCAGACTGCTGCAACTTAGGCAGCGTATGCTAAATTATCTTCAGCGTTTATATTTAAGTTTGCCATTTAACGCATTGCATACGGATAGCTTCACCAGTTTCAAAACCCCTGTCGAAACCTTTACAAGCCCTTGTATTAAATAGTAGCCTTTAATGACCATATAATATATAACATTATATGGTTATTAAAGTCAATATATTCTTATAAATAAATAATTAATTTTTTTATAAAGTTAAAATATAATGATGTAATGTCAAAAGTAAATTAGTAATAGCTATTTAAGTAAAAATGATTTAGTGGTAAAATAACATTACTAAAATTCTTGCAATACACAAAAATAAAGAGTGCCATTCAAGAATATTATGAATGAAATGTGCGAAAATGCAGCGATGCAGAATGGAGGAATATTATAATATGTCAGCAGATAAAACTAACGTAATGAGAATTCTTGATCAGAAGAAGATTAAATATAAAGTACACGAATATAAAGATTCGGGTGCAGTAAGTGGCGTTGAGGTGGCAGCAGCACTTGGACAGGATCCTAAGAGAGCTTTTAAAACACTGGTGACCATAGGTAAGAGTGGTAACCACTATGTTTTTATGGTTCCAGTTGCAGAGGAACTTGACCTTAAGAAAGCAGCTAAAAGTGTAGGTGAAAAGAATATCGAGATGATAAAGTCAAAGGAACTGCTTCCACTTACCGGCTATATCCATGGAGGATGTTCACCAGTTGGTATGAAGAAGTTTTTTAAGACTATGATAGATAAGAGTGTTATGGATATTGATGATACTATATTTTTTAGTGCTGGTAAGATAGGTTTTCAGGTTGAAACTATGTATGACGAGCTTAAGAAAGTCATAAGAGTTGAAGAAGCGGATATTGTCGTTGATTAAAATAAAGCCATGCGTATTTTATAAAAGGCATAAAGCGCGATGCTTAGCATCAGATAAATCTTACATGTAAAAGCAAGAGAGGAGGCGGGCATATGACAGAAGAAAAGGATAAAAGAAAGTTTATGGTAGGAGGTTATGAATTTGCTTCCAAAGAGGATGCACAGATAGCAAAGGACGAGCTGAATGCTATTAAATATGTGTCGTCGAAGACAAACAGCAAGGATCCCAAGCAGGTGTACAGTCTATATAACAAGATTATAGAAAGAAAGCTTTTTTCTACACAGATAGGTATGAATTACCTTAAATCATTGCAGACATTTTTATATAAAAGTAGTGAGATACCGAATGATAAGATACAGCCTATTCCTATTAATACTGATACACAGGATGAGATTAATAAAAGAAGGGAACGTAGTGAATTCAAGAGTGAATTAAGAGATTTGTCGATAAAAGCTGCCAGATATAAGAATAATTTTACAAGAGTCATGATAATAAATGTGATTCTTGTAATCATCATAGTGGCAATGTTTATTATACTAAATACAAGCTCTAATCCCAATATTATTAATTACGAGGTAAACCTGCAGAATAAGTATGCACAATGGCAGGAGCAGCTCCAGTCACAGGAACAGTCGCTTAACGCAAGGGAAAATGAACTTAATAACAGAAAATAAAATTCATTTATAAATACATTTTATTAACAGTAAGAACACATTTTGAACATATTTATTATCTATCATATATTGTATAAAGAGTGTAAATGTAGCAGATACAATGAATGATATCAATGTTACAGGAAATATGACGAATTCTACACATAGGAAAAGATTGGAGATAATTGTATGGATAGTTTGAAAGTTTTAATGGTTGATGATGAAAGCAGGATGAGAAAGCTTGTAAGTGACTTTCTTACAAGGAAAGGATATCAGGTTATAGAAGCTGGTGATGGTGAAGAGGCTATTGATAAGTTTTATGAGGATAAGAATATATCGCTTGTTATACTTGATGTTATGATGCCTAAGATGAATGGGTGGGATACATGCAGACAGATACGTAAGAATTCAAATGTACCTATCATTATGCTTACGGCAAAGAGCGATGAGGCAAGTGAGCTTAATGGCTTTGACTGTGGGGCTGATGAATATATTTCCAAACCATTTAGTCCTAAGATTCTTACTGCCAGAGTTGATGCACTTATAAGAAGGTCATATAGCATAGACAGCAGTGAAATGATAGATGTAGGAGGCATAGTTATCAATAAGGCTGCACATATAGTTAAGATTAATGATGAAGAGATAGAATTAAGCTTTAAAGAGTTTGAGCTTCTTACTTATTTTGTGGATAATAAAGGGATTGCATTATCCAGGGAAAAGATTCTTAACAATGTATGGAATTATGATTATTTCGGTGATGCTAGAACGATTGATACGCATGTCAAGAAGTTAAGAAAAAAACTTGGCGATAAAGGTGACTATATAAAGACTATATGGGGCATGGGCTATAAGTTTGAAGTAGAGGATTGATAATGGGAAAACATTCGATTAGGTTTAAGATTACAGTTTTGTTTGCAGGTATAATATGTATACTTATAGTTATGCTGCTGCTATTTAATATAACTTTTTCCGAAAAGTTTTATATGCAGGATAAGCAGGAAGCGATGCTGAATGCTTATGAAAGTATAGATGATGCGTGTAATCAGTATAGCTCAGGTTCTATATCTGACACAGACCTTAGAAACAATCTTGAACAGGTGTCTACATCTAAAGGTATGTCAATAATAATAGTAAATAGTGATTGGACAACTTTTTATGTAAGTACTCATGGTGATGAGATGATGCTTGAAAGATTAAAAAAGAGCATTTTCAATAATGATATATTCCAAGGGATGCCGGATAAGTCGGGTTCAATGCAGGAGCAGCCAGATGAAAACAGGAACGGCGATGGCAGGCCAGATGATCTGCCAGATAATGCAGGTGATAATTCAGATAATGGTGATAGAAATGCTGGTAAGAAAACGCTTCCTGAAAAGATTATAGATATGTCGGGCAATGGTGCCAGTGAAACAAGAGATATTTTATATCAGAGCGATAAATATACAGTGCAGAAGGTATATGACAGCCGTCTGCTTGACGATTACATAGAATTATGGGGAACACTTGATAATGGTAATTTTATCCTCATAAGGACACCTATACAGGGTATAAAGGATAATGTCCATATTTCAAATACATTTATAACTTATATAGGTATTGGAACGCTTATTATAGGAATTATTGCAGCATTTGTTTTATCTTCATATATATCAAGACCTATAAAGCAGCTGTCTAATATAGCTGAACGTATGTCTGAGCTTGATTTTGATATTAAGTATGATGGAAAAGATAAAGGTGAGATAGGGCTTCTTGGTAAAAGCATGAATAATATGTCACAGAAGCTTGAAGAGAATATATCGCAGCTTAAGACGGCGAATCTTGAACTGCAAAGGGATATAGATAAGAAGGAGAAACTTGAGAAGATGAGGACAGATTTTCTTTCTAATGTTTCCCATGAGTTAAAAACACCAATTGCACTTATACAAGGATATGCGGAGGGATTAAAGGAAGGAATAACTGATGATCCTGAAAGTATGGACTTTTATTGTAGTGTTATTATGGATGAAGCAGCCAAGATGAATAATATGGTAAAGAGATTGCTTACACTTAATCAGATAGAGTTTGGCGAAGATGAGCTTGTTATGGAGAGATTCGATATTAATGAGCTTGTAAAGTCAGTAGTCAATGCTAATGAGTTAAGGGCAACGCAGAAAAACTTAAGTATTACATATGATATTTTAGATACACCTTTGTATGTATGGGCTGATGAGTATAAGGTTGAGGAAGTAGTTACTAATTATCTGTCTAATGCTATCAATCATTGCTGTAATGAAAATATAATAAAGATAAAAGTAGGACAGATAGATAAAGATAATGTAAGAGTGTCAGTGTTTAACACGGGAAATAATATACCAGAGGCTGACATAGAGCATATATGGGAAAAGTTTTATAAAGTTGATAAAGCAAGAACGAGAGAATATGGTGGCAATGGTATAGGACTTTCTATAGTAAAGGCTATAGTCGAATCTATGGGTAAGACTTGCGGTGTCAATAATCTTTCTGATGGTGTTGAGTTCTGGTTTGACCTTGACTGTAAATTGTGATACAATTCTAATAGTTATAAGGTTGAATGGAGATTGTTATATTATGAAGAGATTAGCTTTGGCAGCGTTATGCATGGTTGGTGTGTTTGCATTGTCAGGTTGCGGTGATAATGTTACATTAACAGAAGAACAGAATGATATGATAGCCGAATATGTGGCAGGTTCATTACTTAAACACTCATATGATAATGAATGGAAATATACTAAGTTAAACAGTTCTAATACTGGGCATACAAGCAGTTTGGGCAATGCCAGTTCTACGGCAGCTGGTATGACGACAGCAACTAAGGCAGGAACAGTTACAGCAACAACTGCTGCCGCAGATGTAAACACAACAGCATCAAGCCTTTCACAGGCACTTGGTTTAAGTGGTGTTGAAGTTAAGTATAAGGCTGTTTCTATAGGTGAAAGATATCCGACAGAGGCATATGCAGTATGTGTTCCAGCAGATAGTGGATGTAAGGTAGTTGCAGTTGAATTCACTATTAAGAATACAGGGTCAGCAGCAGTAACAGCAACGACTAAATCATCGTCAGTTACTATGAAGCTTAACATAGGCGGTGGAACATATAACCAGTACAAGTCCATGCTTAAGGATGATATATGTGGACTTGATGGAGTGAGCATTAAGCCAGGTGATAGTTATACAGCAGTAGCGATATTCCAGGTTCCAGCAGATTCTGCGGTTAAGTCTTCTGATATGAAGATGGAAGTTCTGTCAGGTTCTAAGACAGTGGAAACAATCACACTGCAGTAGTGATGGCACCTTAAAGGATATGGATAAAATTATAGAATTATTAATTATAAATTATATTAAAAGTACTCCCTTTAAGAAAGACAGGTGTAATATAAGACTTGTCTTTCTTAAAGGGAGTACTTTTTGTTAGAATTCATGCAAGGATGATATTTAAGCTGTTCTTTATAAGCATTTTTCTGGGATATTTATTTTAAAATGTATTCTTTTTTGTACATAGCTGCCTCTTCATCAGTAAGTATGTGGACGAATGAGGCTCTTTTATCAGGACAATACCCAGGACCATGTCCATTATATTCAGCATAATATACAGTATCATGAGCTTCTGGTTTGTTCCAGTCATGAAAGCCATCTTTTACAACCTGGTTGGAATATTCACAGTTCAACAATACGACCTTAGCGTGAATTCTCCATGGACGGCTAAGGTAGCAAGTCTGTGGTGGACAGTTTCCTGTAAAAGTGCAGCTGTCAAATACATATCCATATTGCTGGTTTTCATATGTTGATGGTGCGGTATAATAACTGTTTATTGTTTCGTTGCGGTTTAAGGCATACAGAGTGCAGTTTTTAAAATAAGCCGTTGCACTTCCAAATATAAAGTCTATTTCTCCACATATATAGCAGTCTTCATATAACTGTTTTGTAGGTATTCTTGGAGCAAATTCAGTTGGACCGATAAAACCTCCTGGCTGTTTTTCTTTAAATGGAAGAGGACCGGTAAAAAGTGTATCCTGATGACCTAACATACGGCAGTTTTTAAATACAAGATTATCACCTTCTGCATAAACTGCTATTGCCTGTCCTACCTTTTTGCCAAAACCTGCTGAGTTTTCAAAGGTAATATTAAATGCACTGAAATTGTTGGCATTGACAAAGAAAGTATAAGACCTGAAGGTACCTCTTTTGCTGCCATCTTCCATAGTCATAAGAGCATAATATCCCTCTGTTATAATAGTGTGTTCGCTGGACTCACCAATAAGAGTTATATTGTCCTTTTTTATTTCAACACGTTCTTTATAGATGCCATTTTTAATAAAAATAGTTTCGCCACCACATGCAGGATTGATAGAATCCACAGCAGCCTGAACGGAGTTGAAGTCGCCAGTGTTGTCTTTAGATACAGTAATCATAATAATAAATTCCCCTTTTATATAAAAGTATTTTTGAACACCACATGCTTTGTAAAATGCTGCCTTTAAGCTACAACCGCATCTGGGCTTCGATATGTACATAATATCACATTAAATACTATTATAGCATTTTTTTTTAAACTTAAAATGCTTTTATAGACAATTATTCGCAAAAATTGTATACTTATCAGGAAATTATAGGAAGTGGAAGAGATTATGATAAAAATAGTTGAAGATATAAAAGATGTTGATATATATATGTCGCTTAGAGATAAAGTTGAGTGGATAAAGCTTACAAGAAGTCAGGCACAGGCGGCTTTAGATAACAGTGTTAAAGTATTTACAGTGTTTGATGATGACAGGCCTATAGGAATGGGAAGAGTTGTTGGAGATAAGGCGGTTATCAGTTATATCCAGGATCTTATTATAATACCAGAGTATCAGAGTAAACATATAGGAAGCATGCTTATCGAACATATAATATCATATGTAAAGTCGCTTACATATGAAAACTCAAGGATGATGCTATGTCTTATGTGTGCAAAAGGAAGAGAACAGTTTTATGAAAAACATAATTTCATAGCAAGACCTACAGATGCACTTGGTCCGGGAATGATACAGTATATATATGCTGGGGAAGAGTGTAAGTAAGGTTATCAGATAAGCAGCGATATTACAACTCTAGTAGATCGTTTTTGAAATAATGTACTAGATGTGTGATTTCTGCATATTGTTAACCCAGAAAATAAAATAGTTGACAATATAAGAATTAAAATGTAAACTGATAAAATGATGAATTTATTAATACAGGCACTATGTGCAGAATGGAGACAAAAGTGAAAGAGAAAAAGTTTACAGTTTATCAGTTGTGTTTTATGGCATTAATGGCAGCAGTTACATGCATTTTAGCACCCATGTCTATACCGATAGGTCCTATTCCTATATCATTAACTAATCTTGTAGTTTATTTTACAGTGTATGTTATAGGTACTAAGGCAGGAGTGTGCAGTTATTGCATATATGTTCTTCTTGGAATAGTTGGACTTCCTGTTTTTTCAGGTTATGTGGGTGGTCCGGCTAAGATAGCAGGTCCAACAGGTGGATATATAGTTGGATTTGTGCTTATGGCTCTTATAGGTGGATTTTTTATAGAAAAGTTTAAAAGAAATTTTGCTTTGACATTAGTTGGATGGGTATTAGGAACATTTGTTGACTATTGCCTTGGAACAGTATGGTTCGTATATGGTGCACATTGCTCATTGTTATATGCACTTAAGGTTTGTGTATATCCTTTTATAGTATTTGATCTTGGAAAGATAGTTATAGCTACATTGTTAGGCCATGCTGTAAGATATGCTCTTGTTAAGGCAGGATTATTAAACAATATTAAGGCTGATGCGAAGGCAGCATAAAAACAGTTTATTTAGTGAAAATAATTATTTTGAATAACAGAAGTGAATAACAGATAGAATAAGGCTTGTTGGGTGTTTTAAGAATAAGGAACCAAAATGTTACTTTTACATATTCTTAAAATACCAAACAAGCCTTAATGTCTGTTAATTGTCTGTTGTTTAACTATTATTCAACTGATATTCAGCTAAACAGCGGTATTTTATGCGAGTAATGTCTTAACATATTCAGCAATAGCCTCATCCTTGCAGTTAGCAAAGAAAAGCTCCTTAAACTGCTTACCTGCAACAGCACCCTTAACGAGATCCTGGTCAAGACCTTTAAGAACACTTATAAGATCCTGGTTAAGAGTAACCTTTCTTACTTCATCAAGAATCTTTTTATTTCTCTGTTCTGGAACAACTCTTTCCTTAGGGTAACCACCACCTGGTTCGCCTTCGAATAACTTTTCAAATATATATGTAAGATTTAATTCAGCACCCCATCCAAATCCTTTAGCGAAAGGAAGTGCGATAGCATTGCCATCGTTAATCTGCATGAACATATAAGCATCTGAAGGATCAACAACATGTCCGCAAAGAACGTTAGGGAATGAGTTAAGTGCAAGCATAGCACCTTCACCTGTTCCGCATCCTGTTACTACGAAGTCACATGCACCAGAGTTAAGAAGTATAGCAGCTAGTATACCATTCTGTACATATGTAAGCTGTTCATTATCATCTGCTGAATACATACCATAGTTATCAACTGTATGTCCCTTGCTTTCAGCCACCTTCTTAAGATTAGCATAAATCATTTCATTCTTGGCAGCCTGGCTGTTTTCATTGATTAAAGCGATTCTCATTATAAAAACCTCATCTTTCCTGATAATATATTGATTGATGTCAATACTATAATGCATAAATGTGTGAGTAAAAACATGCTGTTGTTAGCATTATAGTGGTTAACAAAAATCATAATAACTATACGAAAATAAATAATATTTGTCAAATTGATAAAATATAAAAAGTATGGTAAAATCCGGATTGCTATAAGAATCAAAGGTAAGATGAGGAGAAATGTAATGGAACATAATAAAGATATACAGGCAGCTTTTATGGATGCACTAAATGCACTTAAGGAATACGCAAAGGTAAATGGTAATATAGTAGGTAAAGAAGATGTTGCAGGCTTCTTTAAAGACATGAGTCTTGATGATAATAAATATTCAATGATAACCGGATATCTGATGGCTAATGGAATAACAATAAAGGGAGAAGATGGCACTGATAATGAGTTTTTACATATGCTTGAGAGTACTGTAGACGATTCGGTAAAAAACGATGAGAAGGGAATTGCACTGGAGAATGAATATAAGTCCACAGAGGATGATGCATTTACAGAAAAACAGGTTACAGACAAAGATGGTCTTATTACTAAAATAAATATATCAGAGGAAGAGGTAAAGAGTCTGCCAGAAAAAGAGGCGGCTATGGCTGCCCAGATGATAGCTGATAATATGGATTATTCAGAGGATGATATATACATCGAAAGATATAAAAAAGAACTTGAAGCTATCCAGCCGGTATCAGATACAACAAGAGCGTATCTGCTTGTCAATATAGTGGAGGATAATGATAATGAGTCACTTAAGATATTATCAGAATCATATCTTGAAAAGATACTTGAATGGGTTGAACCATATAGATGCAGAGGTGTTCTTGCTGCAGATCTTGTACAGGAGAGTAACCTTTCAATGATGGCTTATATAGGACAGAAGCTATGGCTTAATAACTATGAATGGAAGGACAGGATAAAAGAGGGAAGTACAAGCGATATATTAGAAGTACTGAAAGCTATGGATAAGGAGGTCAGATATCAGGCAGAAGAGAGTATGAAGATGCTGATAGATGAACAGATGGACAGCAATAAGATATCTGGAAAGGTGCTTAATAAAGTCAATTATGTGAATGACTGGGCTGTAAGACTTAGGAAAGAACTTGGAAGGAAGCCAACTGTTAAAGAAGTTGCAGAGCGTATGGGCGTTTCAGAGGATGTTGTAAGTGAAGCCTTATCATTGTCAGCTGATAAGATAGAAGATATAAAGGTTCAGAATGAAAAGTAAAAAAGGCTGAAAAAATATAGAATAATAAAAAAACTTTACATAATTAAAAAAGTTTTACATAATATATTGTGTAGAAACGATTTATGTAGTAGAATGTAGACAGTAAAGAGAGCAGGAAAGACCTGCTGGCTGAATCAGTTAAATATAATATATTTCCTGGGGCGTGCGAGAACCTCACTTATTTTGATCCTACATTTCATCGACGGGATTCCTATATCTCCATTCTAATGTCGGGCCTCCTAAGAGTGGATGGCAGCGGTCTGGATGCGGTTACCCACCTAGCATTGCTAGGAGTCGAAAACGTGGGGAACGGCGCTTTGGGATTATTGATTTGACATTATAAGTTGTAAGTATCTTTATATAAGTATTTATATAAAGAATCTTACAACTTTTTTATTTTCTGTAATATATAAGAGTATAAGAGCATATATATGATGTCAGGAGCAGAATTTGTTCTTTATATATTAACAATAGTTAATGAAAGGTATAGCTTCTAGTATGGTTAAGACGGTTGTTATCAGAAAACGGAATATAATAATGCATGGCATAATAATACTTGTACTAGCTGTTGCATCCATTGTCCTAAGGACATATCTGACAGATAACAGCCGCAATCAGGATTATATAACATATGCACAGGCTGCAAGGATGATATCATATGCACAGATAGATGATTGTGATGCGTTTTCCCATGATATGGAATGGTACAAGCCTTATATGGAGTATGTCAACATAAATGGATACATGAACGCTGCAAATCCTAACAGTTATGTCAAATATAAAGATGTAAGTATGCTGGCTCGTAGAATAAATGCAGATATTGATTGTTTTAAGTCTGAGGGGATAGAATCATATATAGATATAGAAAATGATAACCGACCTGTAAAAAATGATGTTTTTATAAGATGCTTTCAAAATCTCTGCAAGTATTTTAAGTATGGAGATGAAATAGAACTTAAGCAGATGGGTGTGTCAGGAGTGCCATCAGATAATGTAAGTGAAGAGTGGACAGTGTGTACAACTAAAGGCACATATATATATGACGGTGTTATTATACAGCCATATGTAGATACAACGATTGAGGCTCTTGTAAGACAAAACAGGCTTTTATGTGTTGTTGATAAAATATCAGATGATGTTAAGTACAGGAATGTGCTGCTTAAGACTTATGAAAATGGATATGTAACTGTCAATGTATATGGAATGATTAAAAAATATAAAGTACATAAGGTGGAGGGCTTTATTGAGAATAGTCTTGCAGATATAGATATAAGTAATGGGAAGCTTAAAGGAATAGATATAAAGGATGATAAGATAAGCGGTAAAGTACTATCCTTTAATGACAGCTATATTGAAATAGAAGGTTACGGAAAAGTTCCTGCCGATAGTAATTTTATGATATATGATATTACACAGGGCGATAAAGTGAGTGGTTATGACTCTATAATTGTAGGGTATTCTCTTGAGGATTTTGTTGTAGCGCAGGGGAAAATATGTGGCGCGGTAAAGGGAAGGAAGCTTGTTCAGACAAACATAAGAGTAATGCTTAAGACGTCAGGCTATAAACAGCTTTTTCATGATTCTGTAGAATTTGTTTCTGATTCGGTCATACATGTTTCTTATGATGATAATGTTATTGACATCATGCAGGGAGAACATATCGTTATTGATAAGAATGATGAAAGATTCACCACAGGAAGAATAAAATTATGTACAGATGGTGGAACTATATGTATAGAATCAGTTAAGAGAGGTCAGGGCAGACCGGAGTACAGCGGCACTATAGAGCTTGCGTTATACGAGGAGGGAATAGCCGTTATTAATGAACTTGATATAGAAGAGTATTTAAAATGTGTTGTTCCAAGTGAGATGCCGGTGTCATACGGAGTCAATGCCCTTAAGTGTCAGGCAGTATGTGCCAGAAGCTATGCATATACACAGCTTGAAAATAATTATTACGGTGAGTATGGCGCACATGTTGATGATAGTGTAGCATTCCAGGTTTACAATAACACTTATAGAAATGAAGATGCTGATAAGGCTGTAGATGAAACAAAAGGAAGGGCTGTATATTATGATGATGAAATAGTTAAAACATATTATTATTCAACGTCATGTGGGTATTCGACAGATGTATGTGCATGGGGGAGCGATGATAGCTGTTATCCAATGTATGGTTCAACACATATAGCAAGCGGTAGTGATGATGCTGATATGAGTGATAATGCAGAGTTTGAACGTTATATAGAGGAATCACATGATTGTGATTATGATAGTGGTTTCCCACTTTATAGATGGAATACGACAATAAGTGCCAAAGATATATCTGATAATATTAATTCAAAGCTTGCATATGCATCTGGCAGGTCATGTGTATATATTTACAATGAGAACAAAGAACTTATACCAGGCAGCGTAAGCAGTGTCGGCAATATTCAATCTATTGAAGTGGTTAAAAGAGGCTGTGGAGGTGTTGTTAAGCTTCTTAGGTTAAAAGGAAGTGAGGCTGAATGTGTGATTTCCGGAGAGAATACAATAAGAACTGTGCTTGGAAGCAGCGGTGCAGTTATAAACACACTAACTGGTGATGCACATTATGACATACTGCCAAGTGCATTTATAGTGATAAAGCCTGTATATGCTGGTGATGATAATGTTATATCGGCATTTAAAATATATGGTGGAGGTTTTGGCCATGGTATAGGCATGAGTCAGAATGCTGTAAGAAAAATGTCTGAAACAATGAGTTATGAAGAAATACTTAAGTTCTTTTATAAAGGAGTTGAAATAAAAAATGTTGCTGCCTGATTATGTAAGCAGCAACATTTTTTAATGAGTTTTATTTTTGTGGTGAATTTATTTTTTGCCGGTAATACGGAAAGGTTTAAATATTTTCTTTTCTATAAGGGTATTGAATTCTGCACCAAAGAAAAGGATGATTATGCATATATACATCCAGATAAGCAGAAGCATAAAGGTTGTAAGGCTTCCGTATGTATATGAATACTTCACTATATAGGTAATGTATAAAGAATATAGTTCTGAAAATAAAAACCATCCTATGCTGGCTATAAATGCACCTGGTATTTCTTCGATAATGTGTTTTTTCTTATTTGGTATAAATGTGTACATAACTGAGAAAAATAAAGTCAACAAAGCAGGCACTAAAAACAGCCTGTTTGAAAAAATTGCATTTATTATTGTGAATTTTCCGCCAAGACTGGCAAGACGGTTCTGAAGGAATGCAATCAGATGTTCTCCAAAAACGATGATTAAAAGGCTGGCGGCTATTGATAATAAAAGTATAAGTGCGTACAGACTTGAAAATATTCTCTGGATAAACCAGCTTCTGTTATATTCACAGTTATTTATCTTGTTAAGACATCTCTTTATAGTCATAAATCCTTTGCCGGCTGACCATAAAAGGCCAATTGCAGTTAAAGAAAGCAAAGCAACGGAGGATGAACTTTCGATGTCTGTGAATATATTTATAAGCATGGGATGAAATTCCTGCGGAATTATGTTTTCAAGCAGATCTAAAAGGTCAGAAGAAGTAACAGGAAAATAATGTATTATATTAATAAGTGCTATTATAAACGGCATAAAGCTCAATAAAAGATAGTAGCATGTCTGCGCAGCATAAGCAGTTATTTTATCTTCGTTGATTTTCTTTGCTGTTTCCTGAACGGTGAATAGTATTCTTGCAAGTTTCATATATACTCCTGTTTGTGTTTTGTTATGACATTATATGTTATTTTAGCCAAATTATCAATAAGGTCTGTAATAACTTGCATTTACAACAGCTTTTATGTAAAATAAATAAGTTAAAGATAAGAAAGGTATGGTTGTTTGTAATGGGGATTAGCGTTAAATTAGAGGCTTTTGAGGGTCCACTTGATCTTTTACTGCATCTTATAGATAAAAATAAAGTTAATATATATGATATTCCTATTGCTGATATTACTGAGCAGTATATGGAATATGTAAGAAAGATGCAGGAAGAGAATCTTGATATTGTAAGTGAGTTCCTTGTTATGGCAGCAACATTACTAGATATAAAATGCAGGATGCTGCTTCCTAAGGAAGTTGATGAGGAAGGAAACGAAGAAGATCCAAGAGCGGAGCTTGTAGAACAGCTGCTTGAGTATAAGCTGTTTAAGGCTATGGCAGAAGAACTTAAAGGACAGCAGCTTGATGCGCTAAAAACTTATTACAGAAAACCTGACATACCAGAAGAGGTTAGTGGATATACCCCACCTGTAGATTTAAATGAAGTGGTAGGCGATGTGAATCTTATTAAACTGAATGCGATATTTGCAGATGTTATGAAAAGAAAAGAAGACAAGGTTGATCCTGTAAGGAGCAAGTTTGGAAAGATTGAAAAAGAAGAAGTTACCATGTCAGAAAAGCTTGTGGACATTAAAGCATTCATGATGGAGCATAAAAGCTTTGGCTTCAGGGAACTGCTTATGAAGGGGGCATCAAAGGTTGCTGTTATTGTGACATTCCTTGTTGTGCTTGAACTTATGAAAACTGGCTTCATAACAGTGAAGCAGGAAGGAACCTGCGAAGAAATATATATAGATGTGATTGGTAATCCTGAAATGATTGAAGATATATCAGAGGACTAGGATTATATGTGTAAAAAGTGCGGAATGGAGATTGTATAATGAACATAAAACAAACAGAGGGAGCTATAGAAGCAATACTTTTTACGATGGGAGAGTCGGTAGAAGCAGAAAAGATTGCAGCTGCGATAGATCACGATGTTGATACAACAATCAGGATGATTCATAATATGATGGATAGTTATGAAGCTGAGGGAAGAGGAATAAAAATAATAGAACTTGATGGAAGCTTCCAGTTATGTACCAAGCAAGAGTATTATGATACTCTTATAAAGGTATGCAGCCAGCCTAAAAAATATACGTTGTCAGATGCGGCACTTGAAACATTGTCAATAATAGCCTATAAGCAGCCAATAACTAAGATGGAGATTGAAAAGATAAGAGGTGTTAATTCTGACAGGGCAGTAAACAAGCTTGTAGAGCTTGAACTGGTTAAAGAAGTTGGACGGCTTGATGCACCTGGACGTCCAATGCTTTTTGGCACAACAGAAGAGTTTTTAAGAACATTTGGCGTACAGTCAATAGATGAACTTCCAGTTATAAGTGAGGACATGATCGAACAGTATAAAGAAGAGGCAGAATATGAGGTTTTAAGTGAAATAAAATCTGAGGAAGAAGATGACGATGGCCAGCTTACCTTAAATATCTGATGTTTAAAACAGTAACACAGACACATAAAATAAATTAAAACAAAATAAAATGGAGGTACCACAATACTATGGAAAGATTAAATGCATGGAATAAGTATGATGAAGATATGAAAAAGAAGGTTTTTGATTTCGCTGATGAATACAGAAGATTCATATCTTTATGTAAAACTGAAAGAGAATGTGTGGAAGAAGGTGTACGTATATTAAAGGCATCTGGTTATAAAGACCTTAAAGACGTTATAGCTGCTGATGAAAAGCTTAAGGCAGGAGATAAGGTGTATGCTGTTAATATGAATAAAGCAATTGTAGCCTTTAATATAGGAGAAACTTCAATAGAGTCAGGCATGAACATATTAGGAGCACATATAGACTCTCCAAGACTTGATATTAAGCAGAATCCATTATATGAGGAAACAGGACTTGTGCTTCTTGATACACATTATTATGGCGGAATCAAGAAGTATCAGTGGGTTGCAACACCTCTTGCACTTCATGGTGTAGTTGCACTTAAAGACGGAACGACAGTTAAAGTAGTTATCGGCGAGGATATTGATGATACTGTAGTGGGCATATCAGATCTTCTTATTCATCTTGCGTCAGAACAGATGGACAAGAAGGCAGCTAAGGTTGTAGAAGGAGAGGCACTTGATATTCTTGTTGGCAGTATGCCACTAAAGCAGGAGAGTGCTAAAAGTGATAAAGAAGACTGTAAAGATGCAGTAAAGAAGAATATATTGGCATTATTAAAAGAAAAATATGGTATAGAAGAAGAGGACTTTATGTCAGCCGAGTTAGAGGCAGTTCCAGCAGGTCCAGCCAGAGATTATGGTATAGACAGAAGTATGATAATAGGTTATGGACATGATGACAGAGTGTGTGCATATCCGTCTCTTATTGCACTTGTTAATGCTGACATGCCAAAAAGGACTGGCGTATGCATACTTGTCGATAAGGAAGAGATAGGAAGTGTTGGAGCAACTGGCATGCAGTCAAGATTCTTTGAAAATATGGTTGCAGAGGTTATGGACAGATGTGGTGAATATAGCGAGCTTAAGTTAAGAAGAGCTCTTGCGAACTCTTACATGCTTTCATCAGATGTAAGTGCCGCATATGACCCTAATTATGCATCAGTTTTTGAAAAGAAAAATGCTGCATATTTTGGTAAAGGCATGGTGTTTAATAAGTACACAGGGGCAAGAGGAAAGAGTGGCTCTAATGATGCTTCAGCAGAGTTTGTTGGAAAGTTAAGAAAAGTCATGGATGATGCGGATGTTGCATTCCAGACCGCAGAGCTTGGAAAAGTTGATATTGGTGGCGGCGGAACAATAGCATATATTCTTGCTAACCTTGATATGAATGTTATAGATAGTGGTATTGCGGTACAGAATATGCATGCTCCATATGAAGTTATAAGCAAGGCGGATCTTTATGAAACATTAAAGGGATATGAAGCATTTCTTAAGAATGCATAAGAAAATTCTAAGCTTTCATAATATAAAAATCATAAATGTATATTTAAAGAAAGGTATTGTATAGATGAAGTGGAACAGATATTCTATTAAGACAACAACAGCAGCTATTGATTTTATCAGCAGTGCACTTGCAGATATAGGAATAGAGGGAATTGAGATACAGGATAATGTGCAGCTTACACAGGAAGAGGCTAAGACTATGTTCGTTGATTTTATTCCTGAACTTCCACCTGATGATGGAACTGCAGTTGTTAATTTTTATATAGATTCAGATGAAGATGACGGCACTCTTGTAAAGAAAGCCAAACAGGAGCTTGAAGATTTAAGAATGTTTGTTGATATAGGCGAAGGAACTATCACTAACTCAGAAACCGAAGATAAGGACTGGATTAATAACTGGAAGCAGTACTGGCATACATTTACTATTGGAAACCTATATATCAAGCCTACATGGGAAGCTGTTACAGACGATATGAAGGGACACCCGGTCCTTAGTATTGATCCGGGTACTGCTTTTGGTACAGGTTCACATGAGACAACAAGAATGGTTATAAAACAGCTTGAAAAGTATGTTAAGCCTGGAGATAATGTTCTTGATGTAGGATGTGGAAGCGGAATCTTATCTGTTGTTGCGCTAAAATATGGTGCAGCACATGCTTTTGGAACAGACCTTGATCCTAATGCTATAATTGCGTCACATGAGAATTCAGAGCAGAATAATATTACACCTGAACAGTTTGAAGTTATAGAGGGTAATATTATAGATGATAAGTCTGTTAAGGATGCCTGTGGCTATGAATGTTATGATATAGTATGTGCTAACATTCTTGCTGATGTTTTGGAACCTCTTTCAGTTAATATACATGAACATATGAAGGAGGGAGCTTATTTTATAACCTCAGGTATAATTAATACTAAAGAGAATGAAGTAGTGGAAAGTTTTAAAAAGAATCCTGAACTTGAAATAGTTGAGATAAACCATGATGGTGAATGGGTTAATGTGACTGCAAGACGCAGGAACAAAACTGATATGCGCACAAAACATGCGTAGAAATGAGGAATATTATGTATCATTTTTTTGCAGAGCATGAAAATATATCAGATGATTATATTGATATACGTGGTGGAGATGTCAATCACATTAAGAATGTTATTAGACTTAAGGCAGGAGATGAGGTGCTTATAAGCAGTGGAGATAATTATGATTATCTTTGCAGTATAGAGCGCATAAGTGATGATGTTGTAACAGCAAAAATCATTGAAACAAGAGAAAAGATGAATGAGCTTCCTGTTAAAGTTTATCTTTTTCAGGGACTTCCAAAGGCAGACAAGATGGAGCTTATAATCCAGAAAATGGTCGAACTTGGGGTATATGAAATAGTTCCTGTTTCTATGAAAAGAAGCGTTGTCAGGCTGGATGAAAAAAAAGCCAGAACGAAGACTACACGCTGGAATGCAATATCAGAGAGTGCAGCAAAGCAGAGTAAGAGAAGCATAATACCTCATGTATCAGAAGTGCTTAGCTTTAAGCAGGCATTAGAAAAGGCAAAGGAGCTTGATGTGCTTTTACTTCCGTATGAGTGTGCCGAAGGTATGGCTTATACCAGAATGGTTGTATCTAAGATTAAACCCGGACAGTCTGTAGGAATATTTATCGGACCTGAAGGTGGGTTTGATGGAGATGAGTTAAAGCTTGCCAGCGAAGCAGAATGTAATATAATAACACTTGGAAAGCGTATATTAAGAACAGAAACAGCAGGGATGATGCTGATGTCAGTTATTATGTATAATATGGAAGAATAACATTAGCTATTAGGAATGGAGTTAACATGAAGGCATATCTTGATAATTCAGCCACAACAAAGTGTGCACCACAGGTTGTTGATGTGTGTGTGAAGGTTATGCAGGAGGATTATGGTAATCCTTCATCAAAGCATATGAAGGGTGTTGAAGCTGAAAATTATATAAAAGATGCTAAAGAGACTATAGCAAAGACATTAAAATGTCAGGATAAGGAGATTCTCTTTACATCTGGTGGAACAGAATCTAACAATATGGCAATTATAGGAACTGCCATGGCTAATAAAAGAAAAGGTAACCATGTGATTGTGTCGTCAGTAGAACATTCATCGGTAAAGGAGCCTTTTAATTTTCTTGAGGAGCAAGGGTTTAAGGTTACTTATCTTAAGGTCGATAGTAAAGGAATAGTTGATATTGAAGAACTTAAGAATGCTCTTGATGATGAAACTATACTTGTATCTGTCATGTATACTAACAATGAGATAGGAGCGGTTGAACCAATTGAAGAAATCGGACATATAGTTAAAAGCTACAATCCTGATATAGTATTTCATGTAGATGCTATCCAGGCATATGGTAAGTTTAAGATTATACCTAAAAAACTAGGTATAGATCTTCTTTCAGTAAGCGGACATAAGATACATGGACCTAAAGGCAGCGGCTTTTTGTATATAAAGGATAAGACAAGAATCAAACCTATAATATATGGAGGTGGGCAGCAGAAGGGTATGCGTTCCGGAACAGAAAATGTTCCTGCCATAGCTGGACTTTCGGCAGCAGTTAAGCTTATATATAATGAAAATTTTGATGCTAAGATTGACAAGTTGTATGAACTCAAAGATTATTTTATATCGCAGCTTGAACAGTTAGAAGAAGTACAGATTAATTCATTAAAGGGAAGAGAAAGTGCACCACAGATTGTAAGTGCAAGCTTTAGGGGCGTGAGAGCAGAAGTGCTGCTGCATGCACTTGAAGACAGACAGATATATGTATCATCTGGCTCTGCATGTTCGTCTAATAAACCAGGGCTTAGCAATACACTTGTTGCAATAGGTCTTGATAAAGACCTGTTAGATAGTACTATAAGATTCAGTTTTTGTTATGATACAACAAAGGAAGAACTTGATTATACTATAGAGACACTTAAAGAATTATTGCCGGTATTAAGAAAATATACAAGACATTAGGAAAGGGAGATGAATAATGTACAAAGCTTTTTTGATAAAATATGGAGAGATAGGCGTAAAGGGAAAAAACAGATATCTTTTTGAAGATGCACTTGTAAGACAGATTAGATTCGCACTTGCTAAGGTGGATGGTGACTTTACTGTATCAAAGGAAAATGGAAGAATATATGCAACAGCTGGAAGTGAATTTGATTATGATGAAACAGTTGAAGCGTTAAAAACAGTATTTGGAATAATAGGTATATGCCCGGTTGTCCAGATAGAGGATAATGGTTTCGATGATCTTGCAGAACATGTTATTAAGTATATAGATGAAGCATATCCGGATAAGAATATAACTTTTAAGGTTGATGCCAGACGTGCAAGAAAGAATTATCCTATGAATTCTATGGAGATTAACATGGAAATGGGTGGAAGAATCCTTGAAGCATTTCCAGAAATGAAGGTCGATGTCCATAATCCGCAGGTGCTTTTGCAGATTGAAATAAGAAAGAATATTAATATATATTCGATAGAGATTCCAGGACCAGGCGGTATGCCTATAGGAACAGCAGGTAAAGCTATGCTTCTTCTGTCTGGTGGAATAGATAGTCCTGTTGCAGGGTACATGATAGCAAAAAGAGGTGTCCAGATAGAGGCAACTTATTTTCATGCACCACCATATACAAGTGAACGTGCAAAGCAGAAGGTAGTTGATCTTGCCAGACTTGTGTCAAAATATGCAGGTCCTATTGTACTTAATGTAGTTAACTTTACAGATATACAGCTTGCTATATATGAGAAGTGTCCTCATGATGAGCTTACTATAATCATGAGAAGATACATGATGAAGATAGCGGAAGAACTTGGTAAAGAAAGCAAATGTATGGGACTTATCACAGGAGAGAGTATAGGACAGGTTGCCAGCCAGACTATGCATAGCCTGTATTGTACTAATGAAGTATGTACTATGCCTGTTTACAGACCTGTTATCGGCTTTGATAAGCAGGAAATCATAGATATATCAGAAAAAATTGGAACATACGAAACATCTATACAGCCATTTGAAGACTGCTGTACAATATTTGTAGCAAAGCATCCGGTTACTAAGCCAAATCTTAATATAATAAAGCAGCACGAACATAACCTTGATGAGGTTATAGAACAGCTTATGAAAACAGCTATTGAAACAACTGAAAAAATAATAGTTAAATAAAAACAAAAATAAAAAATGGATGCCACACTTATGTGTGACATCCTGTTTCCAATATAACTTAACATTACTATCATGTGTGAATATGAATTCATGATGAAGAAAGCTATATATACCATATCATATAAAACTGGTTATACGATATAAGGCTTTAATACTGCAAGTATTGTGTCGATATCATTCTCAGCATGAATGTTAAGATCAATTGGCTTAGAAAGATCAAGACTGAAGATACCCATGATAGATTTTGCATCTATTACATATCTTCCTGATACAAGATCAAAGTCTACGTCAAACTTAGTAATATCGTTAACAAAAGACTTAACTTTATCGATTGAGTTTAATGAAATCTGAACTGTTTTCATTGAGCTACCTCCCACATAGAATAATTACTTATGTATTAATTATAATGTTTAAATGGGTTATGTCAAGAATAAAGTGAGTATAAAAAATAGCACAGTATATATGTGCGGAAATGAGGAAATGTTGAAAAAAGCAGCTATACATAATCTTGGGTGTAAAGTTAACTCATATGAAGCTGAATCAATGGAGCTTATGCTTAAGAATGCGGGATATGAGATAGTACCATTTGATGAGAATATAATTGCGGATGTATATATTATTAATACGTGTTCAGTAACTAATATAGCAGACAGAAAATCACGACAGATGCTTCATAAGGCAAAGAAAATGAATCCTTTGGCGGTTGTTGTTGCAGCAGGATGCTATGTACAGGCCGACGAGGATGGCGTAAGGAGTGATGAAGCAGTAGATATTGTTCTTGGAAATAATATGAAGATTAACATTGTTGATGTGCTTGAAGAATATTTTAAGGATAACAGCCGTGATGATTATGTGCTTGATATTAACAATAAAGAAACAACATATGAAGAACTTAAAATAGATAAAGTGACTGAACATACAAGGGCATATATAAAGATTCAGGATGGATGTAACCAGTTTTGCTCTTATTGTATAATACCATATACAAGAGGAAGAATCAGAAGCCGTTCTGCCATAGATATAGTAGATGAGGTTAAAAGACTGGCTTCAAATGGATATAAGGAGATTGTACTGACTGGTATTCATCTTTCTTCTTATGGAAAGGATACGGGAAAGGAAACGCTCCTTGATGTTATAAAGCTTGTGCATGAGGTAGACGGAATTGAACGTATTCGTCTTGGTTCTCTTGAGCCAAGAATAGTAACAGATGAATTTGTAAGTGAAATAAGTAAACTATACAAGCTGTGTCCTCATTTCCATCTTTCACTGCAGAGTGGATGTGATAAAACACTTAAAGCAATGAATAGAAAATATACTTCTAAAGAATATCTTGATGGATGTAATATATTGAGAAAATATTATAAAAATCCAGCTATAACAACAGATGTCATAGTAGGTTTTCCAGGAGAAACAGATGAAGATTTTGATATAACAAAAGCATTTCTTGAAAAAGTACATTTTTATGAGATGCATATATTCAAATATTCAAGAAGAAAAGGTACAGTTGCGGATAAGATGGCGGATCAGGTTGATGACAGGGTTAAAACAGTGAGAAGCAATGAGCTTATACAACTTGAAGAAAAAATGTCTCTTGAATATAGAAAGCTATATGAGAAATCCTGTATGAATGTGCTTATAGAAGAAAAACAGCTTGTTGATGGTAAAGAATATTATACTGGATACACAATGAATTATATCAGAGTGCTTGTGCCAGCAAAACAGTTAGAAAACGGAAATGAATGTATAGTAAATAACATATATAAGGTAAATTGCCTTGGGCTTGATGCATCTGGAAAATATATGTATGGTGAAGTGGTATGTGATTATTGAAATATAGGCTGTTAAGAAAGTAAGTTCAGAAATGGCACAAACAATTTTACATAATTTATAAAAATTTAATAAAAGGGTGGAAAATGCTATGACCAGATTAAGAAAGAATGAAAAAGGTATGATTCTGGCAATTGATATGGGCAACACTAATATTGTTATAGGTTGCGTAGACGATAATGGTGTACTGTTTGAAGAAAGATTATCAACGGATTTTTCTAAAACAGAATTAGAATATGCAATAGGATTTAAAACTGTATTGGAATTGTATAATATAGATTCATATGATATAAAGGGGGCGATAATGTCATCAGTTGTCCCTCAACTTTCTAATATTATAAAATCTGCTGTAGAAAAAACAATAGGAATATCGCCTTTAATAGTAGGACCTGGTATAAAAACAGGACTTAATATTCTTATGGATCAGCCAAGACAGGTTGGTAGTGATCAGATAGTAGATGCAGTAGCTGCACTTAAGGTATATGGTGCCCCTTCTATTATTATAGATATGGGAACGGCTACGACTATGAGTGTGGTTGATGAAAATGAGAATTATATAGGCGGCGTAATACTCCCAGGTATAAGAGTGTCTGTAGATTCTTTGGTTTCAAGAACAGCACAGCTTCCAAGAATTGCACTTGATGCACCTAAAAGTGTTATGGGCAAGAATACGATAGACTGTATGAAGAGTGGAGTTGTATATGGTAACGCTTCATGTATTGATGGAATGATAGACAGAATGATAGATGCAAATGGATTTAATAAGAATGGAACTAAGGCTGTAACAATAGTGGCAACAGGCGGACTTTCAGAAGTGATAATTCCGCATTGCCGACATGATATTAAGGTTGATCCAGGACTTCTTTTAAAGGGGCTTAGTATAATATATGATAAGAATGTGGAATAAGAACGTGGATTTTACAGAATGGAGATAGTTATGTTAAAGGGTAAAAATGTACTTTTGTGTGTAACTGGCAGTATAGCAGCATATAAAATAGCAGAGCTTGCAAGCCGTCTTGTAAAGAAGCATTGCAATGTTGATGTTATTATGACAAAAAATGCAACTAATTTCATTAATCCGATTACATTTGAAACACTTACAGGTAATAAATGTATAGTTGATACGTTTGATAGGAACTTTCAGTTTAATGTTGAGCATGTGTCACTGGCAAAGAAAGCAGATTGTGTTATGGTGGCACCGGCATCTGCAGATATTATAGGAAAAATGGCAAATGGCATAGCAGATGATATGTTAACAACGACAGTGCTGGCATGCAGATGTAAGATTATGGTTTCACCAGCAATGAATACCAACATGTATGATAATGCGATTGTCCAGGATAATATCAAAAAGCTTATACATTATGGAATGGAGATCATAGAGCCTGACAGCGGATATCTTGCGTGTGGAGATACAGGAAAAGGAAAAATGCCATCACCAGAAGTTCTGGAATGGTATATATTAAGAGAAATAGCAAAGAAAAAAGATATGAAAGGTATGAATGTCTGCGTAACAGCAGGACCTACCAGGGAAATTATAGATCCAGTACGTTTTATATCGAACAATTCTACAGGAAAAATGGGATATGCGATTGCAAAGGAAGCAATGCTAAGAGGAGCTGATGTTACTCTGATATCAGGAAAGGTCAATATTGCACCAGTTCCATTTGTAAAGCTGGTAGATGTCATATCTGCAAAAGATATGTATGATGAGGTTGTAAAAGCAGCAGAATACTCAGATATTATTATAAAGGCAGCTGCAGTAGCAGATTATCGTCCAGCTGTGGTAAGTGACAATAAGATTAAGAAAAAAGATGGTGATATGTCTATAGAACTTACCAGAACAGAGGATATTATTGGTACAATTGGCAAGAATAAGAAGAAAGAACAGTTTTTATGCGGATTTTCTATGGAAACAGAAAATATGCTGGAAAATTCAAAGGCAAAGCTTGATAAAAAGAATCTTGATATGATAGTTGCAAATAATGTGAAAGTTAAAGGTGCAGGATTTGGAACAGATACTAATGTTGTAACTATAATAACAAGAAATGATTGCAGGGAATTGCCAATCATGTCAAAAGAAGAAGTTGCAGATGAAATATTGTCTTATATTATGCAACTTAAAAAAGAAAAACATTAAAGTAAATATGAGATATATCCCGTTAAAGCCGGTAATAAAGCCGCTTTGACGGGTTTTTTAACTTGTTTATCTCATTAAAATCAAAAAAAGTTGAAAAAAGTTGAAAAAAGTTGTTGACATATGTTGGGTGTGGTGATATTATAATCAAGTCGCCGCGATACGGCAGCGACAAAAACTTAAAGAAACACTGATAAATACAGAGTTCTTTAAGAACTGAACTTTGATAACTGAACAGAAAGACAACCTTGAAAATTCTTTTTAGAATTTCGAGAT